>ERZ857801.163-NODE-163-length-95870-cov-5.072296_pt1 | contig 95870 bp, 79 predicted proteins | sample MGYA00519762_ERZ857801 | MGnify/ENA primary metagenome ERZ857801 (study PRJEB31778, sample SAMEA3449368) | human gut metagenome | biome: human gut; feature: human-associated habitat; material: faeces | place: United Kingdom | collected 2010/2012 ...
CATAAACACCCGCAAACCGTTTTCACATTCTACCACACGCACACCGGTTACCAGAAAAGAATCTGCCAGACAAAGCGTCGCATACGCTTTTAGGTGTCCGGCCCGCTCAAATCCTTTTGATATTCTTGCAGTTACTTTCAATGAAATCACTCCAATCTTTGAATTAGCCGTTGTAGTTAAAAAGGTTTTGAATTTTAGATTGCAGGGTAGGTAAGATGGTATCTTTGAATAACGTATACAGTCCGGCCAGCAGCAAAGCTCCAACGACAACACTAATTAAAATTTTTAACGCGGTATCCACGAATCCTTCCGCCGTATTCTGTTTAAGAGTCTCAAACACCCTCTCTTTTACCCGAATTCCTCTTACATAGCCTGCAATTAACATCTGGTTCATTTTTTCATTTAATCTTCTCATAATGATTTCCTCTCTTTTCTTTTACTGATAATAACCAATAATTACATTTAACGTGGCGCTGCCTAACACAGCTCCTATGCACGAAACCACCGCAACCATGATCCGGTTGTTCCATTTTTATTGCGATAGGTAAGCCTTTGATTTTATCTCCGGCTTTTCCCCCGCACCAAACCGAGCATGACAGTTTCCCATCACTCGGCTTTCCATCGTAGACAATCCCTGTACTAACCTACACAATTTTGAACCTAAAGAAATTCGTTTTAGATGATTTCACGCCCTGCAAGAACTCTGAATTTGTTCACTTTCGTGAGTTGCTTATTGTCAAGGTTTAGCTTTTCAAGATACTTTGTAATAACATCAGCGTTGACAGCATGGATAAGCCTGTGAACGTCCACTGTTACCAACGATAAGTTCATGTAGCCATCTCCTCCGCCCAAATAGGTAGGGATTTTATGATGGCAGTGCATATCGCCGATTTCCAATGTTGCTTTTGTTACCGCACATTTACCCTTTTGCGCTGAATAAAGCGATAAACGATTGTCGTTGTACTCAATGCTTCTCCCAATGACTGGATTTCGCATGAGATACAAAAGCATGTCCATATCCACACATTCCAGATTTTTGTGTATTTCATTCCTGCCCTCTACCGTGTATTTATTGATTATCAGCTTCTTAAACATCGGATTTTTATGCTGTATAAAGCTGATTGGGGCAAGGGCAGTGTTGTGGACATATTTTAGCTGTTTGCTTTTTCCATACCGTTCTTTGATACATTCGGGAAGATGTTTCCCTGTCTGCTTTAACCCTTTCTTAATTCTTGCTTTTAAGCTCTTTTTGACCGAAAAGGCAATTTGAGAGAAATCCAACGATACATGGGTGGCACTACTGTAATAATTGTGAATACCGATAACGTAGGCGTTATAGTTTAACACTGCCTCGTACCCTGTTTTTCCACCACTTGGTCGCTGAATCTCCTTAATCAGTGCTATGGTTCTTTCTTTAATTTTCTTTGCCGCTTTTGTTCCAACGTGAGATTTTACGGTATATTTTTCTTTCCCTGACTTTTCTTTGCCATTTTTGTGGAGCTTGATTTTGAACCCCACAAATTCGGAGTAGTGACGCTTCAAGTTCATAATTTTTGACTTCTCCCTGCTTATTTCAAGACCCAATCTATCCTTTAGCCATGATTTTGTAGCAGCAAATATTTTTTCAGCGTCCTTGCGGTTACGGCAAAAGATTTTGAAGTCATCTGCATATCTGACAATGTAGCATTCTTTCAGATTTGTTTTTCGCAGTTTGGTATATAGCTTGCCTTTATCAAGTTTTCCATTATCTTTTCTGTGGTAAGCCTTATGGGTATGGGTCTTCATTTCTTCCCATTGACTCGTTATCCACCAGTCCAGTTCATTGAGCACCACATTAGACAACAGGGGCGAAATAATGCCTCCTTGCGGTGTTCCTTCGGTTGGAAAACCAATTCCTGCAACCTCTGCTTTCAACATTGCTGAAATAATACTGATTAACTTTTTGTCCCTTATTCCCAACGTCCATAGCTGTTTCAACAGTTTTCCATGCTTCACGTGGTCGAAAAATCCATGAATATCAATATCTACTACATATTGAAGTCCGTCCACTTGCATGAATTTGTAACACTGTGCCAATGCGTGTTCGGTGCTTCTGTTTGGTCTGAAGCCATTGCTCCGCTCATGAAATTTTGCTTCACAAATCGGCTCTAAAACCTGCAATATACACTGTTGTATCAGCCTGTCCATGATTGTCGGTATCCCTAATGGGCGGGTTTTTCCATTGCCTTTTGGTATTTCAACCCTGCGTACTGCCTGTGGTTCATACCATGCTAATTTCTTTCTCACAAATTGGATTAAGCGTTCGTCTTGCCATTTTGCTAAATGTTTAATGGTTTTCCCATCTGTTCCTGCGGTTTTACTTCCCTTATTTTTCTTGATATTTCTGTAAGCAAGCTTAATATTTTCTTCACTTGCAATCACTTCCACAAGGTTTTTGAATATCTGATTTACCTTGCTTTGCTGATACAGTTCATCTTGAATTTCTTGGAAATTATAGTATTCCGCATTGCGTAATTTTTGCTTTTTCGGTTTCTCTTCGGTTTTCAAAGTCGGCTAATCTCCTTGGAATAGGATTTTGCCTTTTTTAGTCATACTCGAACCTTTGCGTATTGTGTAATTAGAAATTTGAGATTGCAATACGACTACAGCCCATCCCTCCACCGCTTACTTTTTTCACGGTTTCACAGGTACTATGGCTGCTCTATCAGCCGGATAAAAGCAAGTTATACAGCACCTTTGGTGACACTGCTTTCCTTGCCAACGCTTCAATGCGTGCAACCGCTCCACGTTCCGACCTTTCCACGTTCCGATATTCCTATCTGTGCATATATCCGTAGGCTGTCCTATGAGCCTGTGTGCTTGATACCGCCTGTAACGATATAGGGAATTTCATAACCAGAATTTTTACTTTACCCCACACACATCACAATAAAGTGACTGCGACGTTTTCCATCGCCTAATGGTCTAGACCCTTACATTCGGACTTTTGTCAGTAGCTTGTCGCTACATTCTCACCATAGATATTTTATAGACCCCCGACCTAACACCCACAACCACCTCTGGTTTGCGTTTGCCTTACCGTTGTTTCTAATGTTGACCACGAGTAAAGCGAGTGTATTCAGCCGACTTCAACGAGCTGCATCAGGGTTAGGTCAATTTGCAGACCGCCCTTTTGTCGTAGTATTAGGGGAGCGTTTCAAGGCGTTACCCTCTCATTCCACTCATCGGAATATCAGTTAGAAAAGCATTTGCTTTTCCGCTGTTTTTACCTTGTGTTAGGCTTGCACCCAAAACAAGTTTGTTAGCAGCAACGTGTCGCTACACTCTGATCCATCTCGTCAGCCGCAGAACGGCGGATACAAAAGTAAATAATCAATAACCCTGTTACAATGGGGGCTATCACCATCAAAAAGGTGGTCAAGTCCTGAATTAACTGCTGCGTACCGGTCGCCAGTTTACTGTCGCTGATGCCGCCAGTCGCATACGCGGTTATGGTATTCGTCAAAAAAAGCGGCACAGCCATGATACTGACTTTCGCCGCCCTTTCGCTCCATTCTTTAATCGTCTTCCTCATTGTTTCCTGCACTTCCTCCTCGCTTCATAAATTTTTCTGAAAACAGGGGACTTCCCGGCATAGCCTCAGTGAATTGACTCTGGCGTCCCTCCTGCATTTGTAGTTCTTTGACGTAATAAATCCAAATATTCCACAGCGGAATTTCACCTCCTGTTTCCGTCAGAATCGGACGCTTCCGCTCCCGTTCTTCCCTGACTTTACGATTGTGCTCCTGGTCACCCAGCCCCAGCATTCGATTAAACTGCCACTTCGATAAATCCGGCGACACCATCATGGCGGGATGGGCCCTGGATACCACAATCTGATACGGCCTCGATACCCGCCTGATTTCATCCGTAGTCAACAAATCTCTTGCAACCAAACTAATGCTGCTGGATGTAGATGGATTGACATACCTTCCATGCTGACTGGATAGCTGATATGCAGACGTCGTATACTTCCCCAGCTTCTCACATATTTCAGATAGTGTCTCCTTGTCATCTGCCTGCAAATATACCCACGTCTGGCAGTTGGATTTCACAATAGAAGCCGTCTCCTTGCTATACTTTTCTGTTAACTGCTCGAAACTTTGCAGGAAAAAGTGAAACCGGCATCCCCTTCCTGCCGCGACAGTCAGTTTATTAGTCAGATCGTTAATCTTTGTAAAATTCCCGAACTCTTCCATAATAAAATTTACCCGGTTTTTCAGTCTGCCGCCGCGTTCATCGGATTGATGTACTAAGAGTTCATACAACTGTGAAACCATCAGGCTCGCAATCGGATAATACGTTGTTTTCTCATCGGGCAAAATAAAGAACAATGCCTGTTTCTTTCTCCCCAAATCAGAAATATCACGATCTGATCGATGGGTAATCGAATAGATAGACTTTGACGTAAAGAGCCGTAATGTCGTGAGCGCCGAGGTATAAAAACTCCCCTTTGTCCTGTTGGGTGCCACATCAGAAATTGATAAAAGCGCCCTGGCCGGATGCCCCGGCTTCAAGCGCTTTACATACTCCTGCATGGGAGTTTTATTTCCCACAGTCTTACACATCTCAGCCAGAAACCAGTAGACGTTCGTCAAATTCTGATATTCCGACCTCCTGGCATTGTCCACTACTACACAGAGAATCGCTGCCGCAATCGTTGATTTCTCTCCATTCTCCCAGATTTTTTCATTGCTGGTGTTATCCCCTACCAGGATATTAGTGATATCCCAGGCATACATCTGTGCATGTTCTGTGTCTCCCCGGCTTACCGCGTCAATAACCGGCTGCAATAAATTGTACCGGCTGCTTTTTTCCGGATTCTTAAAATCAAGACAGATTACATCGTAATTCATTTTTTCTAAAAAGGCCGATGTATACTCATAAAGTTCTGCTTTGGGATCACTGATCACCATGCTTTCTCCAGATAACGCCATCAGGCAGATAGACTGTAGAACTAGAGTTCTTGTTTTCCCAGAACGAGTGGCCCCAATCGTCAGGGTGTGGCTATCATCTGATATATAGTGAATTTTCTCTTTTCCTCCCTCCTTCTTCATTCCAATTACAATTCCTCCCCGATCCATAAGGCAGTATGGATCGTCTTTTCTGTCCCATTCTAATTGCGGTACTTTTCGAGGTTCCGGCGCTGCCTGTCTTTCGATTGCCGTTTGAAATTGATAATCGACCAGTTCAAAACCTTCCTCTTCTCCTTTCTTTTCGATTGCCTTTTCTCTCGTCTCCTTCTTTTCTATGGGAACGACAACGGGATTCTTTCTTCTGTCCTTTAAATGAACTCCGTTCTCTGTTTCCTGCTTACCATGATTCGGCCCTTTCAAAAAATCGAGTCCTTCATACCCAGTCCTTATCAACTGCTTCACTACCGGATGAGAGGGATCCAGCCAGAACACATCAAATATCTGATCCTTTTCTTTCTCTCTCAGCCACCTGGCTGACCCGTGCTGGTACTGTCCAACTGCCACCGGCGTCTCAATATCCTCCGTTACCTTCACAAGATCGCTCTGATACGACCGGCTGTTTTGAATAAAGAATAGCAAACACGCCAAAAGAATCATACCTTCAAACGCCAGAAACAGAAAACGCTGCTGTCTCTGTTCTGCAAGCCCCGAAAGGCATGCTCCTATTGGCAGTAAAACCAGGGTACGGTACTGGCGTGACATAAGTCCATGCAGTGATGCGGTAAAATATAGGTTGAACAAAGAACCGATTCCAATCAATGCAGTACTTAAAATGATCTTTTCCTTCTGTTTCATAACTCTGGCCCTTCACCTTCGTAAGTTACCCTGTTTCCCTGATTCATTCGAAATTCCGGATAAAGCTGTTGCAGCATTTCTAAAACTTCCGGCCGAACCTCCCCCAGAATCTCTCTCCTGGATACTGCCATACGATCCTCGTCAATTGGATGATACAGATGAACCGTATCACTAAACTTAGCTCCCGGCCCGCAGCCCGGGCCATGACTGGCATACCAGATTTGATTGCGTGGGAAACGGTATTCTGGTTTTAAGCTGTTGTATGATAATACAACCACCCGATTTTCATAGTTTCTATTCTGGCTTTCTTCGAGACAATCTCGTTCTGACAGCAGCTCATTTTCATCTACGCTAATCGGATAAGATTTTATTTCCAATGGCTCCGGCACATAGAACACGGGAATGTTGTACTCCTTTGCAAATGTAATTTCTTCCCGCATTCCCTCACTATGAATCTTTCCCATAATCCAGAGTTCATCTGACTTTTCCAGCATATTGAGCCCCATCTCCAGCCCTGCTTCCCTCTGCTCTGGAATCGTATCAGGATAAAATTGTGCAAAGTAAAGGTGCGGCGCAAATGCAACCACACCCGATTCCAATGCATTTTTACAATATTGTTTTGCAAGTCTGATATTCGTTTCATAATCCCCTCGATAGGGGCTGCATAGGTATACCAACCGCATACGGCACTACCTCCTCTTCGGTGCATAAAAAACAAGAAGTTCCGTCCGGTCTTTTAAAAAGTCAAAATGCAGGTAGTAATCCCGGATCAAATAGTCGCTGTACCGTTTATCAATCGCGTAAAACTTTCGCTCCACGAAATCTACAATTGTTGTATCTGGGATTTCTTCTGCAAGACGATCATTATAGGTATCAAGCAACTGGCTAAGACAATTCTTGCAAAACAGTTTACCTGCCTTCTCTTCTTCCAGATTACTATTTTCCCCTGGCATAACGCTTCCTTTTCCAAATCGCCTTCTTTGATCCGTCGAAACAGCAACCGCACTCCCACCATCTCCTACCGTTATCAAATGATAACTGGAGCCGCTCACTTCTTTTTCTGATTTTCCACCATCGGCATCGCTCAGAATAGGAATATCCAGAATCTGTCCCGTATTCACGTTCATGAATCCAATCGAATCAAACTCACCGTAATGCCCCATCAGCCCTCCATTTCCACATAGATAGCAGCTATTATCAGCTTCCCGCGAAACATCTGTGTTTGCCATTTTCCCGGAACAGGACGTCATAATCAGCCAGCTAAGAACAGCTACGCCTCCCACCATGCCGGCATAGAATCGTCTTTTATGGCTCATATCCATAATCTATATTCTCCCCATAATCATCATCTAACTGTTCCATGGGTTCTGTATCCCGAATCGTCTTCTCTTCCTCATGCCTGTTCAAAAAATCTCCAGGCATACCATTGCTTTCCGGTATCTGCTCGGCTTCCGGCACGATTTTATTAAAGGCGTGTCGATACGCAGGATAGCATGTACATAACGTGGATATTAAATCAATTTCCGACGCAATACAGTCCTGACATTCGTGGAAGATTCCCTTTAACTCATAAAGAGGAACAGCGCATGAATCAGCGGAATAATACAGATAACCGTTTCGTTCTTCTCCATACTCATATGCCATAGGAGAGAGGAAATTCTCTGCAACTGTTTTTTCAACTGCAAATTCTATGGAATCATTTTCTGTCTGACCCTCCCGATTTACAAAGTATATCCCATTACGAACCTTACAGGCACTTTCTCCTTCTGATGGCGGCGGACATTCTCCAAAGTATTCAGGCAGGCTGATCCGTCCGTGCTGTTTGATTTCTTCCATCTGTTCCACAAGCTGCGCTTCTAAGCGGCGGCTGAATTCCAATCTCTTTTGCAGTATTTCATAAAGAGGAATATCCATGGTATTATCTTTCCCATAGTAAAGATATTCTCCCTCCTCATTTCCAGCTTCGATAGCCTTAGCCGATACCGTCTGATCTGCCTTCTCTTTTCCTATTACGATTCCTTCCCCATGCTCTGCATAGATGTAATACACATTCAAGGCAATCTCGACACATGTATTGATATTGCCCCAAATAGATGCTCCCTGTGGCTGCTGCATACTTTTATACCTCCTGTTTTGATTCGATTTTACCATAATTATAAAGTTGTATCTACCACATGTGTAGATATCTTATATTTTATTCTCTTATCCCACATAATAATAGTGTGGAAAGTGAGGATCATAACATGAAATTAAACGATCATTTAAAGCAACTTCGTACCTCCAAAAATCTCAGTGTTTACAAACTGGCCCGTATGACCGATGTATCGGAAAATCACATTCGTTCCATTGAAAAAGGCAATTCTCAGCCATCCGTCTTTACGTTAGAAAAGCTGCTGACTGCCCTCGGAACAAACCTTGCGGAATTCTTTAACGAAGAACAGTCCGTTCTCTACCCCACCGAACTGGAACAGGAGCTGCTTCTGGCAGTCCGGCGCTTAGATCCGGAACAGGCCAAAGCACTGATCCATCTGGCAGCTTTGATGAATCGGGATGAGAAAAATCCGCTTTAACGCTCCAGCATCTGTCCCAGCCCCCAAGCCCCAAACAACTGATTGATTGCAAACGGCCGCTCCGGTTTATGGAGTTCCGGTACAGCCTCCTCAATCTTTTCTATGAGCTTCCCGACCGCTTCCAGTTGTTCGGTCGGGCTTTCCTGATCGTCCATGCGCATATGGATTAAACTGCTGTGCAGAATTTTAAGTTCACTTTCGGTAAATAACTTCTTTTCATCGACAAGACCACTTCTGGTTGCAAAACTCTCGAACGCCTCATCCTTGTTATAAAAATACTGCCGCTGTATAGGCATATTGTTATTTTCTAAATCCTGGCGGTAAGTGGAAAGCACATAGCCGAAAAGCGGGTGATGCTTACAGGCCAGAATCACATTCTCATGTTCATTGATTTTCACCACGCCATTGGCCAGCTTTTCTACCTTATCGTCCTCATAAGGCTGATCAGAACAAATTCCGCATACATCGGCAGTAGCCAGCGCCAGCTGCTCGATTCTTTCTATCAGTTTATCCGGCACTTCCTCGAAAGGATTCTTCATGATCACATCGCCCCTTGTGTAAAAGGCAATCACTTTTCCTCTATGCCGGATATCCACCAGATAATCCGGCGAGCTCGGTTCCTCCACCGTATATCCTTTTTCATTCAGTGTTTTAAAAAAAGCATTGTAGAATTCGACCTTCGACTTCATCGAAAAACCTCCTGACTTTAATGCTCAAATCCCTTATCCTGATTCTTCAAATACCACTCTTTTTGACCTTCTTTGGAAAGCTGGAGTGTCCCCGGTCTTCGTCCGTCTGCAAACTCTTCTTTGGAATCGGCGATGCCCGCAAGCATCTCCAGACTCTCCAATACAATCTGTTCTGCATAAAATGCTTTCCGGTCCTGGATGTACTGCATTGTTCGCATTTCACCCTCTAGCCGGATCACCATGCGCACGCCGCTTAAAACTCGGTTTGCCAGTACCTTCCTTGCTTCTTTCTCATACCCTTCTGCTTTTTGAGCCAGGTAAGCCGTATCTGTAGAATAGAAAGCAGCCTGGCATTTCTTTGTTTCACAGTAGGCTTCCACCGCATCTCGTACTGGTTGAAAATGACTGATCATATCTTCCACTGCCTCATCAACCTGCTGTTTCACTTCTGGTGAAAGCAATTGATAAGTAATTCTTCCATTTTCCGGCATAGCCTGCCGCAGCTTCAGCAAACGACTTCCGAGATCGTTTACTGCTTTTTCTGAAAACGCCACTTCATAGTCCAATTCCTTTTCCAGCGCTTTATTGATCTCCTGATATTTGTTAGGCTTCAATCTGCGCAAGTACCGTTCAAATTCGTCTACCATCTCATCGGTAATCTGTCTCATGGCGCGCAGGTTCTCATCTTTTTTCTGCCCATATAAGCGAATTTTATCGACAAACGTGTCTTTAATCATCTGCCTGCGTATCGCTGCCGGAATCGCAGGCGGCACATACGGATTCTTCGCCCGAACCGAAGTATCCCAGAATACCACATGAATATGAGGATGCGTTTTTTCTCCATGAACGGCACAGGCCCATTGAAGATGTTCCCTTTTCATTCTGTTTTTTTCTGCAATCGTCAGGATATGATTTTCAATATAGCGCTGCCAGCTTTTCTGATCGTTTAGAAGAAGTTCTTTGGCCGTCTCCTCCGAAAAAGACACCACACTGCGGTACATGGTAATATTCTTTTTAGAATTGGCATAGGCCAGCCTTGCAATCTCTTTCCAGTCTTTAAATTCCTGTATAGGCCCCGGCTGCATCTTACCAAACAATCCGTGACACATCCCTTCATTCTTCAGCACTCTGGGCCGGGTTGCAATGTAACGGATATGAGCGTAATTTGCTTCTGGTGTATCTTTTCGGTTCGGGCTCCGGTGGCGTTGTTTGTAAATTAATATGGAAATAATTCTTCTCCTTCTTTTACAACATTACCGCTTCAAATCCCATCTTACTCCTATCTTTCATGCTCATCATTGGCGATAACTTCATCAGCATAAGACGCATATACATCCTCGCTCATGTTTCTCTCTTCCATACCAGAAAATCCTTGATCCATATGATCCCATGTTTCCTCTCTTTCGCTAACCTGATAAAACCGTTCATTTTCTCTGTCATACGCATAGACATGATCGGAAAGAATATCTCCTTCCGGCACGGACTCGTCATTCACTGACCTTACCGTGGACTGTAGTTCCTCCACATTTGTTTCTCCATCGTTTTTCAGCAACAACACTTCGTGAATACTACTGGGTAAAATGAAGTAATTTCCCTGAAATTTATCTCCAATCGTTTTTAAGATATCCGGATAGAGAATTGTTGCAGCACCATTCACTATATTGCTGTTGGTGAGATAATAAAAACGGTTTTCCTTCATTTCTTCCGGAAATTGCTCAGGTACAGGTTCTGTCTTAAAAAGAAATTGACCAGCATCTGCTATGATAAACGGATATTTCTTCATATTTTGTTCCAAAGCAGCCTGATACAACTGTTCCTCACGAATCCCCCAAATATCCAGCATTTTGTTTGTTACCTTTACGCTTTCAAATCCATCCCTGTTACTTGCAACCTCAATCCGATAAACAACTGCAAGATCTGTTTCCGGAATTTTTCTATGTGCGATTGCCTGAAGCTGGCTCTGATTCCTTTCTGCATTAAGAATCTGAACAGAGAGCCGCTCCTTGATCCCTTCAAAGGAATTCAAGTTGATTGCTTCCATTTTGTTCAATTGCTTTTCCGATTTTCGCACCGTCGCCGCGATGTCTTTCATAATGGGTTCCATATCTCCCGTACTCTTGTAAGCCACATATGCCTTATCCAAAAAGATGTTGGTAGAGTATTCTCTATCCGGTTTACTAAGAACCAGAGCATCCACTTCCTCAAATAATTTATTTTCGGTTTGCTCAATCTTCATGTCGATCTCCGGGTCCATTTCGCCCAAATAGTCCTTGATATGACTCAATATATAACTCTTAAACTCTTCGTAATTCATATAGATACCTCCTGAAATTCGTTTACTCTGGTTATAGTTTATCTGCCAAATGCATCAGAAAATCTGTGTCATATAAAAAGCTGTTGATCTGGAAGTCTTTCTTCTGCATATAATCGACTCCCAGAGCAACAGCTTCTGATACCATATGTTCCATTTCTTCCAGACTCCTCCGGTCTGCAAGATGAATCAATACCTTTACCAGCAGGAAAAACATGGCCGCATTGATTTTCCCTGTTTTCATTAACATTTTAGCCAGACGGTCCGCACTGTGATCACTGATGGCTTTAATATCCTCCACATGATACACTGCTGTGATTTCCTGCCGGATTATTCTGGCAATGAAGTCTACCTGTTCTTCATAACCGTTTACCTTCAGTCCTTCTTCCACAAAGTTCCGGATCAATTCGGAAGTTGTCGTATGTTCCCTGGCTGCCAGCTTGTCCAGTGATTTCAATGTTTCAGTGGGAAAATTCACAGAACGCTTTTGGGTTTTCTGAGTCAATCTTCATCATCTCCTTCCGGAAAAAGATCAAACAGGCATAATTGATCCGGATCCATTCCCCGGCCTCCATTCACCCACCAATCATAGAGTTCCTGTCCCGTTTTCCAGCCATGGCGGCTCGGTGGTTTGTTCTCCACACATTTCTGAAACGCATTAAGATACATACGCTTAAACTCCGGGCTCTTCTCCAGTTCGTACTTATTATCTACCATCGGACAGCCTACACAGCCAATTCTCTTGTGGCCTTCCTGATACAAAGGATTGGTAACAATCTGATATCGGTCAATAAATTCCCACACCTCCGTTGTCGTCCAGTCAATGATCGGATTCACAATTACTTTTCCTTTCACCTGGCAGATTTCCATCAGTTTCCGTTTTACATCGTTATCATTTTGCAGCTTAATCCGATCCTTCGTAGTCCGCTGGATCTCATAGGCTGCCCGATTCTGTTTTCTCCTGGCGCTTTCCTCCCATCTCACTCCGGTAATAATATACCGGTTGCAATTCTGCGCTTCTTTCAGCACATCACAACACCAGCGCCGGTGACGCAGCGGCGGCCCTTTTAGTGGAATTAATTCCCAAAAGGTGGTCCGCTGTCCTTTATAGATGGGATAGCTGATCGTATAGGAAATTCCCAGCTCCTCCCACCGTTTCTTCTCCCTTCTCACATAATATACGGTTTCCGGATAATCCACCGTCGTATGGTTATGTACTATTTCAAATGGTACACCTGACAAATATGCCAGCTGCTTAATCACATTGGAATCTTTTCCACCACTGTCACACACCACAAAACCTTTCGGGTCATTTAGTAATGCCCGATCAGCTAATACTCGGATTCTTTCAATCGCAACCTCTACTTTATCAACTTCACCAAACAATGTAATATCGTCGAGGATAAAACACCTCTTTCATTGCTCGCTGTCTCTTTTCTTGTCACGAAGTCTCGATATCCTTGAAGTTCCAACCATAACCCGCTATTTATGCGGGAACCCCGTTGCAGGCTTTGCCTGCAAGCTGCTTTGCCGGCGAGTGGAACCCGCCTATTCCTGCCTTAAGCCAAAATCCGAGATTTTGGTCTCAAGTTTTGATGGCCCCAAAGCGGTCCATCATTCGCTGCGCTGCTTTCAAAAGCGGAAAAGAATCTGGTCGGCGCCCTCACCTGTACTCCTCCTCTCTGGTCTTTTCTAGCGCTCATAGTCAATCCCCTCACTTCCGCATAGATTTAACACTGTCTGCTCTGCATGTATTGGGTGATCCTCTGATATCATCCCCTCTTGATACATGGACATCGCCTGGTCTGCCCCAACAATAATATGATCAAGTACCTTTATCCCCAATATATGAAGCGCTTCCTGCAACTGTTTTGTAAGCGCCAGATCCTCTTCACTTGCTTTCAGTGAACTGCTGGGATGGTTATGCGCCAGGACAACAGCCACTGCATCCAACTGAAGAACTCTTTTTACAAGTTCTCTCGAAAAAAACGCAGTCCGGTTCACGGTCCCTTCCGCAACTTTCTCACACGATATCACCCCACCGCCAGAATCAAGATACGCACAAAGAATCATCTCCCGCTCTCTGTAAAACGCCAGTTGCGAGATAAAATATTCTTTAGAAGACTCACACCCACTCAACACCACTCGTTCCCCCCACTCCCTCTTTCTCAAAGACTGATAAGCATTTAAAAATTCTCTCAGCTGAACGATCTTTTTATACTGTGCTTCCGTCACCCCCACCGCCATTGGGTGGTCAACAATATGCAATAAATCAAACTGCTTGGAATACTCCTCTATTTTCCTTTTACTGATACCGGTGATCCGGCTGAATCCATCCATAAAATGTTCCCGGCTGGTTCGGACTGTCTCCATGATACATCCCTTCCATCATATGATTCCAACCTTGCAATCGTCTCCAATTTTCTCTCAGTTTCTACCGACAGCCCCAGCACAGGATATTCCCTGAGCAAAGCAGTGAATGGATACTGTTCTAAAAAAGTCTCCATTTCTGTCTTTTCCTCTTCATCAACCTCCAGTAATAAAATCAGGAGATCGGCCAGCAATATCTCCTTATGCTTTTTCCCTATCTTTGTTTCCCCTGTTCCTCCCATCACCGTTCCATTTCCTCCCCCTTCTTTTCCTCCTGTTCCTGCTCCGGAAAATGGTAGTGTTCCATCAGATCCTGGTTGAAATCCTTCAAATGCGGCGTCTGAATCGCCGCCCAGTAACCCAGTTTCTCATATTTCTTTTTCATTTCTTCCGCTTTTACCTGACCATGATTATGCGGCGTTCCATCCGGCAGATGGCCCTCGCTGTCATTGTCATAGCAGAAAACAATCTCCTTTATCTCCGGATGGTTCTTTAAAAATCGTTCCAATGCCCGATCCGAAAGGCATCCCTCTGAGATACGGTAATCTTTCGTCCAATCTATCCCAAACCGCTTACACAGCGTAGCATGACTGATGGCATCAATCGGCGCTTCAAACTCATATACCCGTTTGCTTCTGCCAGGCATGAGAAATCCATACGTCTTATCAGAATTTTCAATATCCTGCCGAAATCCCCCGTGCAGTTTCATTTCCCTCAGAGAACAATAACGGGGTGTATTCTCCTGATCGTAGCCCACGAATGCACAATTAATATATTTCTTTCCATTAATCTCCTGTCTCACTTGAAAGATCCTGCCCTGATCCATCAACGCATAGACAATATCCTCATCCAGTTTCCGATCGCTTATCAAATATAAGGCGGCCCGATTATTATTTCTATCACGGGACGGCAGAACCATCTCCTTCTTCGTTTTCCCTTTGACGGGCTCTGCTACCGTAATCGTGGAACCGTATGCGCGGCTTCCCAGGACTCTCTCCATGGCTTCCACCTTGCTCAGACCAAAATATTCCATGGCAAATTCTACGATATTTCCATGTTTTCCCGTTGTGAACCAGTGAAATCCACGGCCATGTTTGAACAAATATAGTCCTCCGCTGTTCTTTACATGGACCGTGTTTACATCGCCCTTTTCAAGAATCAAACCATTTTCTACAGCAAAATCAATGATATTCGTATTGTAAATTTTTTCTACTTCTTCCTTTGTAAATGGCATTGGCTTCTGTTTTGTAACCATGTCAACCTCCTCATTGCTCCATACATTCCTCATAAAAACTCTCTGATTTGCTCTCAAGCACTTCATCAACAGGAGTATCTTCAGGCCGCTTATCTTCCTCCATCTGAAATTCAAGTTCCAGCGCCAGATGGACCTGTTCTTTTAATAAATCTCTCAATTTTTCCTCATCTTTAAATGGTTTTGACAACTCCAGCTTTGCAGCCTTTAACTGTTTCTCCAAATCTTCCAGCTTCATTTCCGTATCCAGTTTTTGCTCTTCCAGTTTTCCGATCGTATTCTCAATCCTTGTGATATTTCCCAAACTTGATGGACCTGCGGTAAAACCGTATATGCCTTTTCCAGTCAGTTCAACATTGATCAGACCGCTAAGACCACGAGTTAAAGAGATCGTAAATCCCGCGTAACTTCCAATCACCAAAGTGTCTCCCTCACTTTTTCCCAGTCTCCAAAACAGGAGTTCCAAATGATCACTGGCGTCACTCCTGCCTCTGTGGGCCTTATGCTCTAAAGTCATAGAAAAATCCACTCTCTTGTTTTTGTGATAGCGCTCTACATCGACTCTGTATTTTTCGATCTGATCCCGGCATTTCTCGATTCGGCTTGGATAGCTGAAAATTACATCATTTTGAAGCTCCTGGTGATTGGCTTTCCAGGACGCTTTCAGTGTCTGTAATCGATAGATTTCATTATCTACTTCCATTTTATGTTTCATCCTGGGATCTGCCGCCAGTGTCTTAAACTCTGCATATTGCAGCACCGTTTCATCGATATCCTCACAGCTTCTGGCCGCTGAGCGCCCCGTCATAATCTGGCTGATATACTTTTGCTTCTGCTCTAAAATCTGCCACAGATAAGCGTCAAACGTCTGCTCCGTAATATAGTTAAAAATGGAAATCTCCTCATTTTCATTTCCCTGCCTGAGAATACGGCCATTTCTCTGTGTCAAATCAGCCGGCCTCCATGGCACATCGAGATGATGCAGCGCAATCAATTTATCCTGTACATTCATGCCTGCCCCCATCTTTTCCGTACTTCCGATCAGAATCCGGATCTCCCCTGTCTTCACCTTTTCAAACAGCTCCGCCCTCTGTATATCCGTATTATAATCATGAATAAAGGCAATCTCCTCTTCCTTTACGCCCGCAGCCGTCATCTCCTCTTTTAGCGCCTGATAAAAGCTGTAGCTGCCATCCGGTTTCGGCGTCCCCTTATCACAGAAGATCAGCTGTGTAGACTTTTTTTCTGCAATTTCATGGTAAATAGACGCCACATTTTTGGCACATACGTTCAATTTGGTATCCGGGTTGTAAGGAATACTAAAATCCAGGATCCTGGGATCAATAGCTAATAACCGGGCCTCATTTGTCAGTTTCAAAAAGTTGTCTTCCGTACTGTCTACTCTCCCGTTTCGGATATCCTCTGCCCGCATGACGAGTTCCGCCATTTTTTCTTTCTGTTCCGGTGTAATCATGGTCTTTACTGCCTGAAATGCTCCGGTCCTAAGCTTTGGAATCGGTATCTCCGGAAGCATATCTGTTGTTTTGATATCGGCAACCAGAGTAAACATGGACATCAGTTCCGGGAGGTTGTGAAAATGGGCAAACCGGCTCTTCATCTGGTACCCGGTTCCCTCCGGCCGAAGTTCCAGGGAAGATTCCACAACACCAAACGTGCTTGCCCAGGAATCAAAGAGAAAAATACCTCTCGATCTTAATTCCGATGGCTGCAGCGCTTTCTGCATCACATACAACTCGCTCATAGAATTCGTAACCGGTGTACCTGTTAAATAGATCAATCCCTTCTCTCCGGTAATCTCATTGATATACTGGCTTTTCATATACATATCCATGGCCCGCTGGCTGCTCTTTCCTCCTACACCGGCAACATTCCGCATTTTAGTAAAGCTGTAGTTGTTTTTATAAGTATGAGCTTCATCAATAATCAGGCAATCCACGCCCAACTGTTCAAAATTGATGGTATTGTCTTTTTTATCTTCATGAAACAGATAGTCATAGCGGAATTGCAGATTTTTCTGAAATGCACAGAGCTGTTTTAATGTCCAGCTTTTTCCCAGCCTTCCTTTTTCGTCTGCAATTGCATCGCTGATCTCATTCAACTCTTCCTGAATCGCCGAAAGCTGTTTTTCCTTCGACAGATTGATTAATTCAAAGCTGCTGTGAGCCATGATAATCGCATCGTAATCTCCCGTCGCAATCCGGCTGACAAAGCGTCTCCGGTTCTTCCTCTCCAAATCCTTTTTCGTAGCAACCAAAAGATTATCCTGGGGATAGAGTTTCATATAATCTGCGGCCCACTGCCCGACTAAGTAATTGGGTACAACAATCAGCGGCTTATGGCAGATTCCCAGACGTTTTCGTTCATGTGCGATCACAACCGCGCTGAACGTCTTGCCTGCTCCTACTTCGTGAGCTCCCAGAACATTTGTATTTCCATAAATTCCACGGGCAATTAAGTCTCTCTGATTTTTTCTCAAGTGGATGGCGCTGTTTAAATCAGGAAACATTAAGCCATCCCCATTAAATTCTCTGGGCCGGATATTATTGAACCGATCGTTATAGAGCTTCGTAAGCGCATCTCCCCGTTCCGGTTCCTCAAACAGCCAGCTTTCAAACTCCTGCTTCATCTGTGCCTGCTTTTCCCTTGCCAGAAGGGTCTCTGCGCGGTTTAACACGTATTTTACTTTATATTCCCCGCTGTAGGAGTCCACATATTCTACCCGGTCTTTCACCTCCACGGTCCTCAGATTTAAGGATATCTCCAGGATTTCATAGGCATTTTTCCTTGCGGTTCCATAAGTTGCATTGACACATACGGAATTCGGTTCCGCACTTTTGCGGGTGATATGATACTCTCCGGTATAGGGGGCAAATTCAATCCTGATGCCGTAACTGCCGCCCTGCAGATGTTTAGGCGTCTCAAATTTCTCATACATAAATGCTTCATAGTACTCGGTCGGTATCCAGGTGGCTCCTAATGTAAAACTGATATCCTCCGGTGTCAGCGGCTGCGGCTGAACCTGTTGCAGTGCTTCCACATTGCGGTTAAACCGCCCCGGCTCCTCTTTTGCATAGAAAACAGCTTCCTTCAGCTTATCTTTTACGTAGCCGCTCAAATACTCTTCCGCCATAACCCAGCCTTTGTAAGGTTTCCCATCCCAGGCAGCCGGATCCTGATAAATCCTTGTTCCCAATTCTGCAATGATCTCATCTTTGCTGAAATTTTCATGATCCGGCGTGTGATATAGATACTGTATGTAATCCAAATCAATACGGCCTTTCATGTTAATGGATAACTGAAGCGCTTCTTCCGCACTATCTGCCCGTTTCGGAACCATTTTCGGTCTCACTGTTGCCTGATAGAATACAATAGCCTTTTGATACTCTCCTTTGATCTTTTTTCTGTCTTCGTCCTTTTTGGGGTCCTCAATGGAACGAAGCAGTGGACTGTCACTATCCTTTGCAAAAGCAGTTATATTGGCAAATGAGTTCACATACCCATATCTGGCAGTAAACCGGTCATATACCAGATTCAGTTCATTTAAATATCGTTTCAAACCGATGTCAAAGTCCGCAGGGTATCCGTCATCAATCCGTTCCTCTTCTGTCCTGGATTGGAAATTAATTAAGTTCCATAGTGCGTCCTTTATCTCCAGAAGCCCTTTTATCCGTTCTTCCTTCATTCCACCGATGGCCTGCAAATACATTCTGGAATCTTCCCGATAGTACAGCTTGTCTTCGATCAGGGCATAGCAGCCATTCTTCACCTCAGGTCTTGCCGGAAGCCAGTCTTTCACTTCCGAATCACCATCCACTGCAAGCTCTGTATCGGGCTCCCGATAAACTGCCTGCAGCTTCCCCACTGCATTGTTAAGCAGCTCTTCCAGAGGCTGATCTTCAAAAGGAAGGCAGCTTGTAGTAGCCTCATTCGCATACATACTCGCGTCAAATGCCATTGTTCCCAGTATCATTTCCGGATGATCGATGAAATAAGAATTGACAGGAACACCATTTTCATCTTCCTCGATAGAAAGCCAGTTAATCTCCCTTTTATCCGGAACAATCTCCTGTTCCCGTTTCTGTAAAAACAAAATATCCGTCGTCGCTGTCGTTCCTGCAACTTGATAAAATGCATTTTTCGGCAGACGGATCGCTCCAATCAACTCTGCACGCTGCGCGATGTAGCTTCGGATCGAAGAATTTTTCTTGTCCAGGGTAAACTTCGATGTAATAAATGCAATGATTCCACCAGGACGGACTAAATCCAGTGTCTTTGATAGCGATAGGTAATCCTTTGAAGTTATCTTCGGATTTTCCCCCGCTCCACACCGTGCGTGCGACTTTCACCGCACACGGCGTTCCACCGTTTATGATTCGGTATTAACTAAAGTAAACTTACAATTTTCGAGCAGTAAAGAAACTCATTTTAATATTAGATGGCTTGCATATTTGCCAGTTGGCGTAGCTTGTTCAGCTTTGCCTTTTGTTTGTAGGTGAGCTGTAGTTGTGAGAGGTAAGCCTTGATTGTTTCTTCTTTTGTTGCGTGTAGCAATCGGTGTATATCCTTGTGTAAAATAATCAAGTTTTCGTATCTGTCGTCTCCACCTTGACTGACAGGCTTTTTGTGGTGACAATGAATTTCGTGTAATTCCAGTATTTTCCCTGTAATTGCACATTTTCCGTACTGTGCCACATAGAGAGAAATTCGGTTATCCATATACTCAACACTTCGACCTACTTCCTTTGTTCTCATAAGGAGAAGCATTGTTCTGGTATCTATGCCAAGATTTTTATGAATTTCTCGTCTGCCCTCTGACGTGTATTTGCCTACCGATTTTTTCTTCCACATTGGATTTTTGTGCTTAACATAAGCAACGGGTATCAAAGGTTTGCCACTATAGAATCGGATTTGTTTGCTTTTTCCGTATTTCTTTTCAATGAACGAAAATCCTTTGTAATCTCCTTTTGCGGAAAGTGCCTTTCGCTTTAATTGGCTTAGTTTCACAACATCAACTTCTCGCCCCATATCTGCGAAATCCGAACTCACACAGGTTGCAATCTGAAAATAGTTATGCATACCCATAATCATAGAATTGTATTCGTTGATAAGAGTAGCTCGTTCCTCATCGTTTTTGGGATGTGCTATCTTTTTGATTTGACCTTTCAGTTTGTCCGTTTCTCGGCGCTTTGCTTTGTCGCATATATGCGATTTGACAACATAGGACGCCCCTTTTTTCATAAGAGTGAGCTTAAACCCAAGAAATTCCGAATAGCCTTTTTTCAGATTGACGATTTTAGACTTTTCTTCGCTGATTTCCAGCTTCAATCGCTCCTGAAGCCACGCCTTCGTTGCATGATATGCTCTGTCGGCATCTTTTCGGGTAGCGCAAAATATCTTAAAATCGTCAGCGTATCTTACCATGTGCATCTCTTTTAATCCCGATTTACGAAATGCGTCATAAGCTCGCCCTCTGTGGATTGCTCCTGTTTTCGTGATATGGTCACGAACATTATGGGCAGGTTGTTTCTCCCACTGGCTTATTATCCACCAGTCCAGTTCATTAAGAACAATGTTGGACAGTAGAGGCGATAGGATTCCGCCTTGCGGCGTTCCTTTCTGGGGGTAAATTGTGTCGCCGTTTGGCAAAACAATCGGAGCTTTTAGCATCTCCTTAATCACACATAGCAACTTTTTGTCCTGTATTCCTATGTTCCACATCTGCTTTATCAGCTTGCTGTGGTTGACATTATCGAAGAATCCTTTAATATCAATGTCCACAACAAAGTGCAGATGGGATTTTTGCATAAACGCATATGCTTGTGCAATAGCGTGCTCTGCTGACCTGTTCGGTCGAAACCCATTGCTTCTGTCGCTGAATTTAGCTTCACAGATAGGTTCAAGGATTTGCAAAATACATTGTTGGACTATCCTATCCCATATCGCAGGGATACCGAGCGGTCTTAACTTTCCGTTCGGTTTTGGAATTTCAACTCTTCTTACTGCTTTGGGTTTATACCATTGGAGTTTCTTTCTCACAATTTCAACAAACTTTGTTTCGGGAATCTTTTCAATATCCTTAATCGTTAGCCTGTCTATTCCGCTTGTATTGCTTCCAGAATTGCATTTTATGTTTCGATAAGCAAGGCGAATGTTTTCTTCGCTCTCAATGAGTGGCATGAGATTATTGAAAATCTTCCCACGCCCGCTATCTGCGTACAATGTGTCAAGCGTATTTTGCAAGTCATAATACTCCAAATGGCGTATTTTTGAGTTCTTTTTCTGCTTCGTAGTTGTCACAGGCATCTCCTCCTTTCGGATTTGATTTTCTTTGTCATACTCGAAGCTGTGAATGTTTACTTTGTTATTATTTGAAAATCATAGACGGCTAATGGCTGTTCCTCCGTTCCCATTACAGGAACATCAACGGTCGTGCCATCGCTCTCACAGAAAACTCACGCAGTTATGATTTCCTGCGTTAACTAACCTTTGGTTAGCTTTTCTGCTTTCCTCGTTCCAACAATTCTATCTATACATATACCCGTAGGTGTCCTCTCTGAACCTGTATGCTTGATCCCGCCTGTAACGGCATAGGGTATTTCATATCTTCGATTTTTACTTTACCCCACATACTATCCCTCTGGATAACTGCACATTTCTATACAGCCTACTTATAGACCCTTACATTCGAGGATTCGTCAGACTTTTTACAGTCATTCTCACCATAGATATTTTGTAGACCTCCGGCATATAGGCTACACCATCCACCTCTGGATAGCTTTCGTTACAGTTGTTTTCACAACTGTAAGACGGTAACTCTCTGCCGACTTCACCGAGCTTCTGAACATCTGCCTTTTGAGCAGAGCCAGTCGGAGTATCAAGGTTGGCGTTTCTGGGCGTTACCCCATCATTCCACCAATCGAATTGTTAGTTTGCAAATATACTGTTTCACCTCGCTTTCCAATTTACACCTAAGCTTTTCACTTAGGAACGAGTCGCACCGATAAAATAGTCATGGATTCGGAATCCATATCGGTCATACCGGCGGTCACTGATCTTAATAGAGTTAAATGGAATATTCCCCACCGCCACATCAAAGAAGTTATTAGAAAATTCTATATCCTCATATCCCTTTATCTCGATATAGGCGTTGGGATATAATTCCTTTGCAATGCTTCCCGACAGCCGGTCAATCTCTACCCCATAAAGAGCCGATTTTTTCATGCTGTCTGGAAGAACCGAGTAGAAATTTCCGGTTCCCATAGCGGGATCTAAAATATTTCCTTTTTGGAATCCAAACCGTTCTAAAGCTGCATAAATATGTTTAATAATCTGCTGTTCGGTATAATAAGCTGTCAGAGAAGATTCTGCAGCACTCCGCATTTCGTCCTCATCGAGAAGGTTCTGCAGGGTATCGTATTCCTTTTCCCAGCCGCGTTTTTCTGGTGTCAGTGCGTTGGCAAGCCCTCCCCAGCCTACGTATTTAGCAAGGGTAAGCTGCTCTTCCGGCGTTGCATGGCGGCCTTCCTGTTTTAGTGTTTTTAACAGGCGAATCGCCTCGATATTGTTTCGGCATTTTTCTTTCGGACCGCCATCGTATAAATGGTGATTTTCGGAATAGACGTAGTTATATCTGACTGCAGGCGGTTCTTCTGTGACTGATTCTTCTTTGGTTGATTCCTCTTTGGTCGATTCTTCTTTGGTTGATTCTTCTTCGTCTGTTTTTTCTATTGTCGATTTATCTTTATTTGATTCTTCTGTAGTCTGTTCCTCAGTGACTTGTTTTTCTGTAACTGATTCTTCTCTACTTGATTTTTCATCTTTTCCCTTAGATGCTGGTGGTTCTTTGATGACTGGTATTTCTATCGCGGTTTTATCTGGAATCACTATTCTCGTTTCTTCAGGAAGTTCCCCCAGAATACCGCCCACGTCATCGGTATTCTCATCAACTAATCCGAATTTGAAAAGGCTAATCTGGGAATCGCTATCTTTCTCAAAATCTCTTCTATCTCTTACACTTCGCTCTGCAAGATCTGCTACTGGATACAAAATCGTATCCGTCAAAATCTCCCTATAATACTGCCGGTTCTCTCCATCGTTGTATCTTCGTGGTACAAAAAAAGCACGCCCCGATGAACCTTTCTCTCCATCAGACCGTGCTGTTTCTCTGTCTTCTATTCTGTTTATCTCATCTGGCAGACTACTTCCCGAATAATCACTTCTTCCGCTGTCATCATTAAAAGATTCATGTGTGCCGCCCGGTTCATCATGGTTCCATTCACCGGCATCGGCTGATTCTCCAATAATTTCTGTATCAGCTGTTCTTTCCGCTCCTCCGCTTCCTCGTCTACTTTCGTTATCATCCGGTTGATTTCTCCCCTCAGGATTAACTCGGTCATCCGTTCCGGATGGCATTCCATCATGAACTCCTTCCAGATTTTCCCGTATTTTCCGGTCGGTATCTGGTCGTACTGTTTCTCCTTTGAAATGTTCAGGTTCGGATACAGCATTCCATCTTCCCTCTCGGTGTATTCCAGAGGCATTAAGGCTTCTCTGCTCATATAAGCGGCTCCTTTCTTCCTTGATATTCTCTATTTCCTGATAAATCTGCCTCAAAACCGTTCGCGCAGCTGCTGTCGAACAGGCACCCAGCTGCATAAATAATTCCAGGCTTCCATAATGGCTGATATGGTTAAAAGCATCTTCACTTATGATATCCGTGGAAAGACCACATTTCTTTAATACGATATAGACAGCGCTGTTTTGAACGTATGTGGCAAATTCATCTTTCACAGCCTCCAGTGGCGCTCCATATAAGATTGATTCCGGTTCCCGCACCGCAAAGCCTTCCATATAAAGGTTCAATATTTTTTCTGTTTGCTGCATAACCATCTGAACCAGTGCTTCTTCAATACTCTTTCCGGCAGTTCCATATTTCTCTTGAAAACGCATCAGCAGATCAGATTTATACTGATTTTCTACTTTCCAGATCAGTTCCATCGTCTTCTGAAGGCTCTCCAAGTCTCCATGCGTATCGGCAAAATCGAAATAATACGTTAATCTTGCTTTCGGATCGCTCATATCCAGCACGGCAATCGCTTTTGAGTGTTTATTGACATAGCGGCCGGTTCTGATATTCCAGTCCCTCATTGTGGCAATCAGCCCGGCCTCCGGTCTCTGCATATACACCAGCACATTTTTATCGAAAGACAGCTTATAAAATTTAGCTGCGCTTGCCAGAAGTCCGATCCATTCCTGCGGGTTCTGGGTCAGCATTTTGACAGCGTTTTGATAAAGTTCACATAAATCAGTTGCTCTTGACAACGGTCTGCTCCTTCATCTCGTCTTTGGAAAAATATAATTCCAAAGCCTTTTCAATGGTCTCTTCAATCTCCTTCTTACTTTGAACGGGTGTAAAATAGCGGGAAATGACAGTTGGTTTTAGTCGAAAAGTTTTAGGCTTTTCTGATTCCACTATTTCTCTTTTCCGGCCTGACAGGATCTCCGCTACTATTTTCTCAGTGAGATTACCTTCCTTTGCGCAGGAATGGAAAAGAGCTGCCTTTTTCGCATCCAGACAATATCCGCCTTGTAAATATTCCTCCAGAATTTCCTGATACTCTGTATTTTGAATAAAAGAAAGATCATAGGCAGCCAGAAATGTAATCTCTCCCCGGTCAAAACGCTCTAATAAGGGTGGAATCAATCCGGCGATCCGGACATATTTGGCAACCTTATCCCGGTTTAACCCATACTTCGCTCCCAATTTTTCGTCTGATCGTAACTTCGTCACAGTTTCTGACAAAGTAGAATCATCGGCATGGTCATCGGCGTTCAATATAGCATCGATTTCATTTAACAGATCCGTGCGTTTTCCCTGACTCTTCAAAGCGTCATAATGCTGTTTTAAGCAGAATGCACGCTCTGATTCGCTTAAATCAGAGAAAGATCGCTGTCTTAAATTTGTCTCTGCCATAATCAGAACGGCTTCATCATGAGATAGATTTTCTTTTATCACGACGGGGCATTTCATCAAACCGGCCAGTATACCTGCATTCCGTCTATTGTAACCGCTAAGAAGAATATATTCTTCTCCTCTATGCCACAGAATCAGCGGTTGTAAAATCCCATAGGCTTTTATGCTGTCTACCATGTCTTCCAAACGTTTTCCCGAGTACAGTTTAAATCGGTGATCGGAAAATGGTTTCATCTGATCAAACTCCATTTCTGGCAGTTCTGTGACAGCTTGAGAAGATTGGTATTTTTCCGTTGTTTCTACTCCCACCGCCTCATTCTCCACCGCCGCCTTTAACGGAAAATCCAAGACATCATCGGTACGTTCCAGACTCACAGACAAAAGTGAACTCTTTGTAGGTATTTTCGGAATTCTAGTTGCCACCTTTAATCACCTCCTGTGCAAACCGCTCATATGCCATGGCGGCTGGATTGTCTGGTTCCAGTTCACAGATCGTCATTCCCGCATCTACTGAATCCGCAACCCGGACAGAGCGCGGAATTGTATTGGCAAAAATATGTACTTTTTCTCCCAGAGAATACTCCACCTGACTTTTCACCCGTTTGGACACTCTGGTTCTTTGATTATCCATTGTAAAAAGGATTCCATCTATTTTTAAATCTTTGTTGCACCGACTCTGTATCTTATGATAAGCCCGCAGGAACGCGCTCATCCCCTCCGCCGCAAGCGTCTCGGATTGCAATGGAATAATAAGGCTGTCCGCGCAGATCATAACATTAATCATCGGGGTCCCCATCTTAGGCATACAGTCGATAATAATATAGTCATAGTTGTCACGAATGGTATCCACAAATTCTTTTAACTTATATTCACAAAACGTAGCATCACTCATCAGCTTTTCAAAGTTATCGAGTTTCTCATTGGCAGGTATCAGGTGAACACCGTTTTCTGTCTGAATGACATACTCGCCTGCCTCCGGCAATGGCTCGTCCATCACCAGTTTTTTTAGAAGATCATAGATAGTAAATGGTAACTGCTCTGGACACAGCACTCCGGAAAGGAGTGTGCTGTGCCTCTGGCCGTCAAAATCAATTAATGCAACTTTGTATCCCTTTTTCGTAAGCAAATACGAAAGGGTGGTTGCGGTAGTGGTTTTGCCCACTCCGCCTTTTTTATTTACGATACCGATTACCTTTCCCACAGTGGCAATTCCTTTCTTTTACTTCAAAGTTTGGATAAAAAGGAAAAACGAACGCGATCCTCCTCTCATTGGTATTTTGACTCCTAATTCCTCTTCACCCATTCAGCCCGAAACAGTTCATCAACCACATTCAGATACGGTGTCTCCTTTCTTGGGCAGAGTATTTTGGGGTAAAGATATGTTTTGATAAATAGGGATATAAAAATAGTACCAAGTAGCGAAACCCTCTGTTTATGCAGGTTTTACTATCTTGGTACTATTATCACACAGGCACCATGACCGTTGTCGTCATACGGCTCCCGTCTCCGGTGTACCATATCCGCAAACGCAGCTACTCTATGTTCAAAATCTTCATGAAGATAAATTCCCGTATCCAGCACGGCCACACCGATTCCGCGGCCCGTCAGGCCCATACGGTAGGCCGCTTCACATCGGATTACTTCTCTCGCATGGTTCACAGTCCATTTACCTGATTCCTTTTTTATTAGCATATTCCATTTACATTCCCATGTTTCACCCCTATAATGGAAATAACTGAAAAAAAGGAGAATCGTATTATGGATAACCACAATTCTGACGCCATGGAGCTGACCATGAAGCTGGTCCGCATCGACAGCACCGATCCCGGCGCCTGTGAAGGTGAGATCGGAACCTTTATCTTCCAGTACCTGAAAGATCTGGGCGTCCCCGTCATAAAAAAAGAGGTCCTTCCGGGCCGTTTTAACATCATGGCGAAGGTGGAGGGAAAGGAGGACGCTCCCGCTCTCGTCTACATCTGCCACATGGACACCGTCACCACGGGAGAGGGCTGGACCGTCTCCCCCTTCGGCGCCGAAGTCATCAGGGGCCGCATCTACGGCCGGGGAGCGTGCGACATGAAATCCGGCCTTGCCTGTGCACTGTCCGCCTTTACCTCCATGGCCCTCAAAGCCCGAAACGGGAAAAAGCCCGGACGTTCCCTCGTCTTCATCGGAACCGTGGATGAGGAAGACTTCATGCGCGGGGCCGAGGCCGCCATTGCAGACGGCTGGGTCTCCAAAGACTCCTGGGTTCTGGATACCGAACCCACAAACGGACAGATCGAAGTCGCCCACAAGGGCCGCACCTGGTTTGAAATTACCGTGACCGGAATCACGGCTCACGCCAGTACCCCATGGAAAGGCGCAGACGCCATCGCCGCCATGGCAGAGATCATTGCCGCCATACGCCGCCGGATCGCCGCCTGCCCGGTTCATCCGGATCTCGGTGCTTCCACCGTGACCTTCGGACAGATTGAGGGCGGCTACCGCCCCTATGTGGTTCCCGATTCCTGCCGTGTCTGGATTGATATGCGTCTCGTTCCACCGACAGACACGGCAGGTGCGGCAGCGATCGTGGAAGACGCCATCGCTGCCGCCACAAAGGAGATTCCGGGCATCACCGCAGCGTATCAGATCACCGGCAACCGCCCCTATGTCGAAAAAGACGAGCAGTCCCCTCTTTTAAATGCACTGTCCAGAGCCTGTGAAGAGGTTACCGGCGAACCGGCACCGGTAAGCTTTTTCCCCGGCTACACGGATACCGCAGTCATCGCCGGAACACTCGGCAATCACAACTGCATGTCCTACGGCCCCGGCGATCTGGAGCTGGCACATAAACCGGATGAATACGTACCGTGTGAGGATATTCTGCGCTGCGAGGAGGTCCTTACGAGGCTGGCTGATAACCTGCTGTTCTGATATCCGAGCGGCATCAGACTGTTTTCACGCCAAGGGCCCGCTGAAATCCCCTGTTTTCATCAGGATTTCAGCGGGCCCGTTTCTCTTTTATTCAACGACCAGAACTCCGCTTCTGCCATTCTTCTTAATCTGATACAGCGCCTGGTCCGCCTTCCGGTAAAGCACGTCATAATCCGTCTCACCGCCTGCCATGGCCGCTCCGATACTCAGTGTCACTTCCTGCCCGTGTTTCTCCATCGTCACGTTCTTCACACGGTCGAGCACCTCGGTACAGCGCTGCTTCACCAGATCCGGGTTGTTCACTTCCATCAGGAAGACCACAAATTCGTCGCCTCCCAGCCTTCCGACGATATCATCCGCCCGGAAACAGGCCTTTAGAATCCCGGCCGTCTCCTTCAGTACCTGATCCCCCGTATAATGCCCCAGATAGTCGTTAATCTGCTTGAAATAGTCGATGTCCATGATGATCATGGCTCCCGAACCATCCCGTCCCTCCGCCATCAGCGCCTGCCTCATCCGCTGATGGCTGGTGGCCGAATTGTATACTCCCGTCAGGCTGTCCGTCTGTGCCTTCGCTTCCAGCTGTTCCTTGATTTCCCGCTCCGTCTGAATATCGACCAGCTTCCCTACCGCGTACCACGGCCTTCCAGAAGTATCGGTAACCATTTTGGAGATCACCTTCAGCCAGCGCACATTTCCTCCCGGAAGCAGGCATTCATGCTCCGTATGGTTCTCCTCCTGCGATATCATATAGCCAAAGACCGGATACTTCTGCTTCAACGCCTCAGGACGGCGTATCTTCTTCTCACACCCTAAAAATCCGGCCGTCTGTTCCGTCAGGTTTAAACAGCCTTCCCTGATATTATACTCGTACAGAAACTCGTTGGACAGCTGGCTGAGCTGTTCATACCGCTGGTTCTCCAGCGCCTTCCTGGCCATATTTCTTCTTCTCAGGATCTCAGCGGTTATGAGCACCGCGGTGACAACCAGCAGCCAGAAAAGCACCAGATAGAGGATGCTCTGCTCCGGATTTCTCATCACATACTCGGAAAAGGTCAGATTTCCCGCATCATACGCATTCTGATACAGGAAACGGTTTACCTGTTCCTCCGGAAGTACCCGGATCACTTTGTTCATGATTGAAAGCAGCGTAATATCCACCGGTCTCCTGATTCCGAAACAGTATTTCTGCGTCCAGTTTTCCGATTGTGCAAACGTGAATAAATTTTTATAATTGTGGTCAGCCATATAATACTGAACCGCATAGCTGTTGCCGTAACAGTAATCCGCTTCCCCCTTATGGACTGCCTCCATGCATTCTTCTACGTTGTCATAATAATGCAGTTCTCCCTGAAGGCTCTGCTCCGTCAGCAGTGATTTCTGAAGCGCCAGCTTTTTTCCCGATAAGTCCGTAAGCGCCTTTACATTTTCATTCATAATCAGCTGCAGAGGGACAGACAGATAGGAAAGCGTAAGCGCGCAGCTTTCGGCCCCGGTTACCTCATAGTCACCCGCGATGCCGACCACCAGATCGACGGCACCGTCCTCCATTGCTCTGGAATACTCCTCCCAGTTATGAAAGGGAACAATCTCATAAGACAATCCGGTCTGCTCCTCGATGTACTTAAGCACCTCGATGGAAATCCCCCTGATCTCCCCGTTTTTTGCCTGGTACTGAAGCGGTGCCCGTCCCAGCATTACGCCAGCCCTGACGGTTCCCCTCCGACTGATGTACTCCCTTTCCGAGTTCGAAAGTACCAGCCCGTCCTCTCCGGTAAAATATTTTCTGTTAAGCTCCGCAGTCATAAACGGATTGGTGGAGGTAATAATCTCCATGGCCTTATTCAGTTCTCCCGCCACCGCCTGATTTCCCTTCGTCACCCCGAAGTAAAAAGGACGGGAATCAAACCGGGAAATCACACGGAGCTCGCGGTCGCTTAAGCTGACATCCATACTCAGAACCGCATCCGCTTTCCCCGTCTTAAGCAGCTCCATCTGTTCTTCCCCGGTACTGCACAGCACCTGATTCACACGAAAGCCGTTCATGTCTGCAAAACCATTTAACTTTTCATCTTCCTGACCGTCAAAGCTGACCACAGCAACCCGGATGTCATCAAATGAGTCGTAATCAAATTCCGTGTACTCCAGATTATCCTTCAGGACGGATATCGTCTTATGAGCCGTTCCATAGCTGTATTCGGGATAGTCAAAGAGCTCTGCAAGCCTTTCCGAATAATTCATGGCCCCCAGCAAATCAATTTCCCCGTCCCTGAGCATGGTGAGCAGTCCGGACAACTGCTCATCCAGCGACCCCTCCACTGTAACAAATTCATATTCCCAATTGGTATAGCGCGCAATCTCCTGCAGGTACTCATACGTATATCCGCTGTAAGTCCCATCTTCACTGATCTCCGTAAATCCCTGCTGGACCGGATACCCTACCCGCACAACCCTGGAGCCGTTCTCCGCAGCTCTGGCTGTAAAGGAAAACAGGAGCAGACAGAACAGGACCGTAAACAGTATTCCTATCCTGCCGCGCCATCTTCTGCCACCCATGTCTTTTCCCCCTGCACATCAAACGTTATTCTTATATCCCATCATAAGTCAGAATTGCCGGATCGTCAAACACTTCCGGCATTTTCCCTCCGTCTAAGCCGAAAAACAGGCAAAATACGAAAACAGGCGGCCCTCACAGGACCGCCTGACTGATACAATTCTTATTTACGTCTGCCCACAATTCTGATGATATACAGGAACAGGTTCACAAAATCCAGATATAACTGGAGTGCGGAAAAGATAGACGCCTTTGCCGCCATCTCCGGATCCTGCGCGTAATACTGGTGGTAAGCCCTGATCTTCTGTGTGTCATACGCGGTAAATCCGAGGAAAATGAAGATACCGATGTAGCATACGATCATCTCAAACTGTCCCAGATTGATGAACATGGACAGCAGCCAGAATACAACCAGGAAAATCAGTCCGCCCATCAGGAAGTTGCGGATACGGCTGAAATCCGCATTGGTTACGTATCCAATCACAGCCATAACACCGAAGAAAATGGAGGTTGCGCCAAATACCAGAATCAGATCAACCATATCGTACATGAGAAAGTAAGCCGAAAAAACAACGCCGTTTAAAACCGCATACGTGAAGAACAGCGCTCTCGCCGTGCCGACGGACATCTTATGGATTCGCGCAGATAAGAATAAAACGACCGCGATCTCCGCCACACCCAGAAGCAGATACGCGTAAGGAACCGCAAATACATAGATGATCGTTCCAGTCGTATATCCAAACGCGGCCACCAGGAATGTGATGAGAAGTCCGGCAAACATCCAGCCGAAGGTCTTTGCAGTGTACTTACCCAGCGGTTCTGCGCTGGTGCTGTCGGAATAAACGTAAGGCTGATTTGTTGAATTATAATCCATATGTATAATCCCCTCTCTTTTTTTTATAGTTTACTATATTTCATAGGAAATGTCTATGAATTGTAAAAAAACCGTTATCTTTTTTAACTTTTCATTTTTAATGCGATGGGAGATGCCGCACTCCCGGGTATCCGGGATTTATGGAAATGGGATGGGAATTAAGAAAATCTTCATAATCTATTCAAACAATATACAAACATTTCCAGGATCAGTATGCTATACTAAGTACATAAGAAATGCACAAAGTAACAAATTATCCTTTCACCCTTTTTGAAAATCCGAAAATCCTAAAGAAAAATCAACCCTGTGTCGTAAGACACAGGGATTTTTCTGTTTTCAGTCAAACTCTGTTCCTCAATCCAAAATCCAAAACCACCCCGAGGCCAGGACCGGCACGGGGTGGTTTTATCAATTAAAGTAAATCCTTTAAAATATCACAGAAATCAAATGTCGCAAAGTAGTCCTTCGGAGTCTCCGCCCTGCGGATCATCTCCACGGAACCGTCCTCCTTCAGAAGAAGCTCGGCTGATTTTAATTTTCCGTTGTAATTATATCCCATGGCAAACCCGTGAGCTCCCGTGTCGTGAATGTAGAGTAAGTCTCCTTTGTGAATCTCCGGCAGCATCCGGTCAATGGCGAACTTGTCATTATTCTCACAGAGCGAGCCGACCACGTCATACTTATGGTCGCACGGATCGTTCTCACGCCCCATGACCGTCACATGGTGGTACGCCCCGTACATGGCCGGGCGCATTAAGTTCACTGCGCAGGCGTCCACGCCCACGTACTCCTTGTGCGTGTGTTTCTCATGAATGGCCCTTGTCACCAGCGCGCCGTAGGGACCCAGCATGTAGCGGCCCAGCTCCGTATAGATTGCCACATCATCCATGCCTGCAGGCACCAGAATCTCCTCGTACGCTTTTCTAACGCCCTCGCCGATGGCCATGATATCATTCGGCTCCTGATCCGGACGGTACGGGATTCCGATTCCGCCCGATAAGTTGATAAACTGAATATGGGCCCCGGTCTCCTCCTTGAGCTTCACCGCCAGCTCAAATAAGATTTTGGCAAGCAGCGGGTAATACTCGTTCGTCACTGTGTTGCTGGCTAAAAATGCATGAATTCCGAAATGCTTCGCGCCTTTTTCCTTTAACACCTGATACGCCTCGAACATCTGCTCCGTCGTCATACCGTACTTGGAATCTCCGGGATTATCCATAATATCGTTGCTGATCTTGAACACGCCGCCCGGATTATAACGGCAGCTGATGGTCTCCGGAATCTCCCCGATGGCATTCTCCAGATACTCGATATGGGTGATATCATCGAGATTGATGATCGCTCCGATCTTATGGGCAAACCGAAACTCTTCCGCAGGCGTGTCATTGGACGAAAACATGATATCAGAGCCGGAAAATCCCAGGGCATCCGCCATCATTAACTCCGTCTCGGAAGAACAGTCTGTTCCGCAGCCGAATTCCTTCAGAATATTTAATATAAACGGATTCGGGGTTGCCTTCACCGCAAAGTACTCTTTATAGCCAGGGTTCCATGCAAACGCCTCCTTCAGCTTCTTCGCATTCTCCCTGATTCCCTTTTCATCATAAATATGAAATGGGGTTGGATACTGTTTTACAATCTCTTCCAGTTTCTCTTTCGTTACAAATGGTCTTTTCTCCAAAGCCTCGTTACCTCCTTCTGCTGCCTGTAACCGGATTAGTCTACCGTTACCACCCGCAGAATATTGGTATGCGCTGCAGGCTCATGCTTGCTCGTCGGGCTTACAACCCCGGCTGTAACAATGACCAGATCGTCTTCCTTCACGATATTCTTAGCCTTTAACAGCTCGATAGAGGAGTAGATCAGAACGTCGGTGGACTCTGCACGTTTCGCATGGAACGGCTTAACGCCCCAGTAGAGCTGCATCTGACGCACTGCGGACGAGCTGGGGGACAGACCGATTACCAGGGCCTCTGGTCTCCATTTGGAAAGCATTCTCGTCGTAAAGCCGGTGATACTCGGTGCAACGATGGCTTTTGCATTTAAATCGTGGGCGGTTCCCACGGAAGAAGAACAGACGGCATTGGAAATATTGTGTACATTGGCAGCTGAAACGCGGCGCTGCCGGTATGCGGAGTAATCGAGATGTTTCTCCGTCTCCTCCACGATTGACGCCATCATGGACAGCGCTTCCACCGGATACTTGCCCATGGCGGTCTCGCCGGACAGCATAACCGCATCGGTTCCGTCGTATACGGCATTGGCCACATCGGTAACCTCGGCTCTCGTCGGACGCGGGTTGCGGATCATGGAATCCAGCATCTGGGTTGCGGTGATAACCGGCTTGCAGGCCACGTTGCATTTTTCAATGATCATCTTCTGGATATACGGAACTTCCTGAGCCGGAATCTCCACGCCCATGTCGCCGCGGGCTACCATGATGCCGTCGCTGGCCTCGATGATCGCATCCAGATTCTCAATGCCTTCCGCGTTTTCGATCTTCGCGATGACAGCCATATTGGAACCATGCTCGGAAAGGATTTCCTTAATTTCAAGGATAGCGGCTGCGGTTCTGACGAATGACGCCGCGATGAAATCAAAGCCCTGCTCGATTCCGAATAAGATATCGGCTTTATCCTTCTCTGTCAGCGCCGGAAGCTTTACCTTTACATTCGGTACATTCACGCCCTTTTTCTCGCCCAGCTCGCCGCCGTTGACAACGGTGCAGACGATGTTGTTTCCATTCACTTCTACTACGTCCAGTTCGATCAGTCCGTCGTCGATCAGGATCTTGTTGCCTGCCTTTACATCCTCATGAAGACGCTCATAGGTGATATGTCCCATCGTCTCATCTCCGATGATGTCGTCGGTAGTAAGCGTATACGTCTGGCCTTCCTTCAGAGTTACCTTCTTTCCATCCTTTAAGACGCCGGTACGGATCTCCGGTCCCTTTGTATCCAGCAGGGCTGCGATCGGTAAATCCAGCTCTTCCCTGACACTCTTTAACATATCAAGGCGCATTTTCTGCTCCTCGTAATCTCCATGGGAAAAATTAAATCTTGCAACATCCATGCCGTTCTCGGCAAGTGCCTTCATTAAATTGCGGTCATTGGTATTCGGTCCCATGGTGCAGATAATTTTCGTTTTTTTCATTGATTTCCTCCAAACTGATCAATTCATGGTTTTCCGGGCTTCGTCTTCCTCCCGGGTAACGTGTTTATGTGTATATAAATGTTCGGAACAGTATTCATAGCTGCCCTCACATTTGGAACAGTAACGGAATTCTAAATTCGGATCGTCCTTCTCCGTTCTTCCGCAGACCGCGCATTTGTGATGGGTGCTTCCCTGGGGCATGATCTTCGTCTGCCTCTGGAAATCCCGTTTGCGCTTGATCTCTTTCGGATTCACCCGGTTAAAGTTCCTCGTCATGAAGAAGAACAGGATGAAGTTTAACAGAGACAGTACGATGGTCACACGAATGCTCGTTCCACCTTTGACAAAGCCGTACAGGAAATAGATTCCATTAAACAGGGCCAGCCATTTGGCCTTGATCGGGATCACGAAAAACAGCAGAAATTCCAGATCCGGGAAGGTCGCGGCAAACGCGAAAAACAGGGAAAAGTTTAAGAATTCAGTTGTCAGATACACCGGCGTGCCAAAGAACACATAAAGAATCAGCGACGCCGCCACATGGCCGATAATTCCCATGAAGAAATACACATTAAACCGGAATGCCCCCCATACACGTTCCAGAGTATTTCCTACCATATAGTACAGATACATGGCAATCAGGCTTCCAAATATCCCGCCGCCCGGCGGGTAAATCATAAATGTCACAATTCTCCAGATCTGACCGTGCAGAATTGCCTGCGCATCCAGCGACAAAAACCGCCAGTAGAATCCCGGGGCAAACATCTCCATTAAGAGACCCACGCCATACATCAGGATAATATAATACATCAGATTGGGAATTGCGTAACGTTTAAACTTCCGCTCAAAATTGTAAAAAAATTTCATTCTTCCATCCTTCTCACATACATTGATAACAGATCAGAACAGATCTTTTTTGGAAAAGATCCAGGCTACGATCAGCGTCAGCACCAGCGTAAATCCCATGACAATGACAAATCCGTAAGGACTGTCCGCAAACGGCATTCCCCTTGAGTTCACGTTCATTCCGTAGAAGCTGGCCACCATGGTCGGTATGGACATGACGATGGTGATGGTCGCCAGGAATTTCATGACGATATTTAAGTTGTTGGAAATGACGGAAGCAAATGCATCCATGGTGCCGCTTAAAATTCCGCTGTAAATGTTGGCCATCTCGATGGCCTGCTTGTTCTCGATGATAACGTCTTCCAGAAGATCCGTGTCCTCCGGATACTTCTTGATTTTCTCGTTTCTCATCAGTTTTTCCAGGACGACTTCATTGGACCGTAAGGAGGTCGTGAAGTATACAAGGCTCTTCTCCAGCTCCAGAAGCTCGATGAGTTCCCGGTTTTTCGTGGACTGATGCAGCTTTTCCTCGATCACGCCGCTCTTCTTATCAATAATCCTTAAATATTGAAGGAAAAGCGATGCGTTTTTATACAGTACCTGCAGAATGAACCTGGTCTTCATATACGTATGAAAATCTCTCACACGGCCGTCCATAAACGCCCCCAGTACCGGTGTCTCTTCCAGGCAGACCGTGATGATGACCTCTTCCGTTGTGATGATGCCCATGGGGATCGTCACATACCAGTCCTTGTCGTTTCGTTCCTCAATGCTGGGAATATCCACCAGAATCAGGGTGTAATTATCCTCAGTTTCAATACGGGAACGCTCTTCCTCATCCAGAGGCGCCCTTAAATCATCGGGATCGATCCCGTACGTATTGGCAATCTCCAGAATCTCCGTTGCCGTCGGGTTGGTAAGCGCGATCCAGGATCCTGGTGACAGTTCATCCTTCTGGTGAATCAGACCGTTCTCTGTTTTAAAAATACGAATCATGAGCTACTTCCCCCTTTATTTGGCATACTTAGACTTATACATTATAGAGTCCGATCCCTTTTTTGTCAAACGAACTTTAAACAGATTTGGCGATCTTACATAAATTTTACTATATTTTAACACTTTTTAACACAGAGCTGCGATTGTATTATTTCTTATTTTATGTTAAACTGGGTGCGGTGAGCCCGACAACTGTTACTGTTTACTCCGTGAACAGTGACCGACAACTTACTTATACACAAAGGAGGCAGGGGAGAATCCCCGCGCATATGAATACATATAACACGCTAGGAATCGATATCGGTTCTACCACCGTTAAGATTGCAATACTGGACGGTGATCATCACATATTGTTCGCTGATTACGAACGGCATTTTGCCAATATACAGGAAACTCTGGCAGCCCTCTTGAAAAAAGCCTGCGATTTACTCGGTCCCATGGACTTGCGGCCTGCCATTACCGGCTCCGGCGGCCTTACGCTGTCGAAGCACCTGGAGATTCCATTCATTCAGGAAGTCGTTGCGGTAGCCGCTTCTCTTACTGATTATGCCCCACAGACCGATGTTGCAATCGAACTTGGCGGAGAAGATGCAAAAATCATCTATTTTACCGGAGGCATTGACCAGCGTATGAACGGAATCTGCGCAGGCGGCACCGGTTCTTTTATTGACCAGATGGCTGCGCTCCTGCAGACGGATGCTGCCGGACTGAATGAATACGCGGCGGATTACAAAGCGATCTACCCGATTGCGGCCCGCTGCGGCGTTTTCGCAAAGTCTGATATCCAGCCTCTCATCAACGAAGGCGCTACCAGGGAAGACTTGGCCGCCTCGATCTTTCAGGCGGTGGTGAATCAGACCATCAGCGGCCTGGCCTGCGGAAAGCCCATCCGAGGCAATGTGGCATTTTTAGGAGGTCCGCTTCATTTCCTGCCGGAGCTCCGGAAGGCATTTATCCGCACGCTGCACTTAAGCGGAGATGCGATTATCGCCCCTGAGAATTCCCATCTATTTGCCGCCATCGGCGCGGCCTTAAACGCAGAAGAGCGCGGCGCGCTTCTGTCCATGGAAGAACTGATTACCCGTTTATCCTCCGGAATCCGGATGGAATTCGAGGTAAAGCGCATGGAGCCGCTGTTTGCGGACCAGGCGGACTACGATGAATTCACAAAGCGTCACGAGAACCACTGCGTGACAAAGAGTGATCTGTCCTCCTACCACGGGAAATGCTTCCTGGGAATCGACGCCGGTTCCACCACTACCAAGGTGGCTTTAGTCGGCGAGGATGGAACACTCCTCTACAGCTTTTACAGCAGCAACAACGGAAGCCCGCTGGCCACGGCAATTCGCGCCATGGGTGAGATAAACAGCCGTCTTCCCGCAGACAGCCGGATCGTATACTCCTGTTCTACCGGGTACGGCGAGGCGCTGTTAAAGGCCGCATTCCTGCTGGACGAGGGGGAAGTGGAGACTATCTCCCACTACTACGCCGCGGCATTTTTCGAGCCGGACGTAGACTGCATTCTGGATATCGGCGGCCAGGATATGAAGTGCATCCGCATCAAAAACGGCACCGTGGACAGCGTCCAGTTAAATGAGGCCTGCTCCTCCGGCTGCGGCTCCTTCATCGAGACATTTGCCAATTCCCTGAATTTCAGTGTGGAAGACTTTGCAAAGGAAGCGCTTTTCGCAAAGAATCCCACGGATCTTGGAACCCGCTGTACCGTGTTCATGAACTCCAACGTAAAGCAGGCGCAGAAGGAAGGGGCGTCCGTGGCCGACATTTCCGCCGGTCTCGCCTACTCTGTCATCAAGAACGCCTTATTTAAGGTAATCAAGATCACCAGCGCCTCCGATTTAGGAGAACACGTCGTCGTTCAGGGCGGCACCTTTTACAATGACGCAGTATTACGAAGTTTTGAGAAGATCGCTGAGTGCAACGCGGTACGCCCCGACATTGCGGGCATCATGGGCGCCTTCGGAGCTGCGCTGATTGCCAGGGAACGGTACGATGAGACGAAAGCCACGTCCATGCTTAGTATGGAAAAGATTTTAAGTCTCCACTACGAGACCTCCATGACGCGCTGCAAGGGCTGCACCAACAGCTGCGTTCTGACGATCAACCGGTTCGACGGCGGGCGGCAGTTCATCACCGGCAACCGCTGTGAAAGAGGGTTAGGCAAGGAGCGCGCCAAGAGGGAAATCCCCAACTTGTTTGATTACAAGAATCACCGCATGTTCGACTACGAGCCGCTGAGCGCGGATTTAGCCTCCAGAGGCGTCCTGGGAATCCCCCGGGTACTCAACATGTATGAAAACTACCCCTTCTGGGCTGTCTTTTTAAAGGAACTGAAGTTCCGCACGGTCCTTTCTCCGCAGTCCACCAGGAAAATATACGAGCTGGGAATCGAATCTATCCCCAGCGAATCGGAATGCTACCCGGCCAAGATCACCCACGGCCATATCGAATGGCTGATCAAGCAGGGGATTAAGACGATTTTTTATCCCTGCATTCCCTACGAGCGCAATGAGACGCCTGACGCCGGCAACCATTTCAACTGTCCGATCGTCACGTCCTACGCCGAGAATATCAAAAACAACGTGGAGGAGCTGGATACGGAAAACGTTCGTTTCCTCAATCCTTTTATGGCGTTTACCAACGAAGAGGTGCTGACGAAGCGGCTGATCGAAGTCTTTAACGAAGATTTCCAGATTCCCGCCGATGAGGTGAAGGAAGCCGCTCACAAGGCGTGGGAGGAGCTTCTTGCTTCCCGCCGGGACATGGAGAAAAAGGGCGAGGAAACACTTCAGTGGATGAAAGAAAACGACCGCCGCGGCATCGTACTGGCGGGCCGTCCCTACCATGTGGACCCGGAGATCAACCACGGTATCCCGGAACTGATCACCTCCTACGGATTTGCGGTTCTGACAGAAGACTCCATCTCCCAATTGGGTGAGATCGAACGGCCTTTGGTGGTCACTGACCAGTGGATGTACCATACCAGACTCTACCGCGCCGCAAGCTACGTAAAATCGCAGAATAACCTGGATTTGATCCAGTTAAACTCCTTCGGTTGCGGCCTCGATGCCGTCACCACGGACCAGGTAAATGATATCTTAACCGGCTCCGGAAAAATCTATACTGTGCTCAAGATCGACGAGGTCAACAACCTGGGGGCCGCCAGAATCCGTATCCGCTCTCTCATTGCCGCCCTGCGCGTACGCGATAAGAAGCACTATGAGCGGAAGGTGGTTTCCAGCGCCTACCACCGCATCACGTTTACGAAGGACATGAAGAAGGACTACACCATCCTCTGCCCGCAGATGTCGCCGATTCATTTTGACTTAATCGAACCGGCCATCCGCTCCTTCGGCTATCAAGTGGAGGTCCTGCAGAATGACAACCGTTCCGCCATCGACACAGGATTAAAGTACGTCAACAACGACGCCTGCTACCCGTCCTTAATCGTGGTCGGCCAGATCATGGACGCCCTGCTGTCCGGCAAATACGATTTAGACCATACGGCCATTTTCATGAGCCAGACCGGAGGCGGCTGCCGCGCGTCCAACTATATCGGCTTTATCCGCCGTGCCTTAGAGCGCGCCGGAATGGGACAGATTCCGGTCATCTCCGTCAATGCCAACGGCATGGAGACGAACCCCGGCTTTTCCATCACTCTGCCGCTGCTCACTAAAGCCATGCAGGCTGTGGTCTACGGCGACATTTTCATGAGGGTGCTCTATGCCACAAGGCCATACGAGAAGGAGCCCGGCTCCGCCAATGCGCTTCACCAGAAATGGAAGGCGCGGTGCATCAAATCCTTATCGAAGCGCGTTCCGAACATGATGGAGTTTTCCCGCAATATTTCGGGAATCGTACGGGATTTCGATGAGCTGCCCAGAATATCAGGACTTCAGAAGCCGAAGGTGGGAATCGTCGGGGAAATCCTCGTCAAGTTCTCACCGCTGGCCAACAACCACATCGTGGAGCTGCTGGAATCCGAGGGTGCCGAGGCCGTAATGCCCGATCTGATGGACTTCCTGTTATACTGCTTCTACAACAGCAACTTTAAGGCCGCCAACTTAGGCGGAAAAAAATCGAGCGCCAGCCTCTGCAACATGGGCATCTCCCTTCTGGAGTATTTCCGCAAGGCCGCCCGCAGGGAGCTGATGAAGAGCAAACACTTTACCGCCCCCGCCCGGATTGCGAACCTGGCGGAAATGGCCAAAGACTTCGTCTCCATCGGCAACCAGACCGGCGAAGGCTGGTTCTTAACCGGAGAGATGCTGGAGCTTATCCACAGCGGCGTCGGCAACATCGTCTGCACGCAGCCATTTGGGTGCCTCCCGAACCATATTGTAGGTAAGGGCGTCATCAAAGAGCTCAGAAAGGCATATCCGAATTCCAACATCATCGCTGTGGACTACGACCCCGGCGCGAGTGAAGTGAATCAGTTAAACAGAATTAAATTGATGCTGTCTACTGCGCAGAAGAATATGCGGGTGCAGGATACGAAATAAAAAGAAGGCCGCAGCAGAGTTTTTAATCCCTGCTGCAGCCTTTTTTTTCGATGCTACACATCTTATTCTTTATTGCCCGGTAATCAGTTCCGCTGCTTTCGCGGCAAACTCCTCAAACATGCGGTCCCCCTTATCCTTGGCCGCTGCCGTGGGATCGCCGTATGTACCGGACACACTCAAGTCGCCGATGGAGGTATTGTCCATCCCGTAAAGGGGCGGCCTGTCCGGATACTCGGCCTGAGCTAAGTCCATGTGGACCAGCTCCTCCCTGGCAGACAGCATGAGTGACGTCTCAAATTCGCAGGCATGGAACATGCCTCCCCAGGTGGGACTCTCCATATATTTGTCGTAAATGGCCTGCAGTCCAGAATAAAACATTCCCAGAACTTTTACCGGGGTATCATCCTGAATATCGCGGATCGCATACTTCATGGAAGCGCCGTTGGCCTCGTGGCCGTTTAAAAAGACGAGTTTCGTCACGCCGTACCGCTCCACGGATTTCACGATGTCCTTTAAAACAAGCTGCAAATGGTCCTGAGGAAGGGATACGGTGCCAATCCGGTCGCGCCATACCCAGGAGTAGCCGAAATTGAGTGTTGGAAATACCAGCGCCCCGGTACGGTCGGATATGAGCCGTGCCAGATGTTCCGCCAGGAAAACGTCGGTTCCCAGAGGGAGGTGATAGCCGTGCTGTTCCGTGGAGCCTATGGGTACGATGGCGGTGGAACACACCTCCAGCCGTTCTTTCACCATGGGCCAGGTCATATTCTGGACGATAAATGCCATCGCTTTATACCTCCCTTTTCATTGCCTGGACGTACAGCCGGGCTTTCTGCCGGATCAGCTCCAGATCCCCATCTGCCGCTCCTCTTGGCACCAGATTGCTGCCGGCGGCCGCGCCGACAAAACCTGCCTTCAGAAACTGGGACACATTAGTCTCATTCACACCTCCCACAGCCACAAACTCTGCCTGCGGAAAAGGTCCCTTCAGACTTTTAATATAAGACATTCCAAAGGCATCGGCCGGAAACAGCTTGAGACGCCTGACGCCTCTGTTAAGCGCCTTCTGGACGTCTCCCGGCGTCAGAACACCGGGCAGAACCTCCAGCCCCTTTGAAAGGCCGTAAGCCACCAGATCGTCATCGTAGCCCGGCGTTAAAAAGAAAGGGATTTTCATGGCCGCCAGCCGGTCCACCTCCTCTTTCTTTGTAACCGTCCCTGCCCCTAAGCAGATTCCGCCCGGTGAATACTTCTTCTGAATCTGCTCGATGCAGCCAAATCCCTTTTCCGGGTCGCTTAAGGATACTTCAATACCGGTGATTCCTTCACTCAACAGCGTCTCTGCAATCGGAGCCGCATAAACGGGCTCCACATCCCGGATAATTGCCATGAGCCTTATAGATTCAATCATGTGCGTCCTCCTTAAAATACGGCCAGCCACCGTTTCGGGTTCTCGATAAAGATCGTGTCAATATCCTGCTGGCTGATTCCCTCGTCCAGAAGACGGGCGATAAATTTTGTCCTGATAAAGCGGAATCCCGGACCTCCGCCGTAAGCCTCTAAATAGGAGGCGCGTCCCATATCTCCGGATATCAGCAGCTGCCTGCCGTAACCATGCCCGATCAGGGAGCGGATGAGGGCTACTCTCGTGGAATCGGGATGGTATTTCACCTTTCCGGGTCCGTCAAACTGAATATAGATTCCCCGGTCGGCCAGCTTAAGAAGATAGTACTCGTCCGGATTGCGGTCCAGATGGCCCAGGGCCACAGTGGTTAAATCCACGCCCTCATTTTCCAGGATGTCCAGCACCTCCATTCCCATGGTGCCGGCCTCCGTATGGCCCCAGATCGGTGCATTGCAGAGTTTCTGGGCGGTTGCCGCCGCAATTGCCGTCTTCTTCTCCAGCGGATGAATCATATTGTAATAAGTGCCGATTTTGATGAAGCCGGCTCTCGCATCCGATCCGTCGCCCCCTTCCATCACATCCTTTGCCAGCATGCCCGCGATCTCTTCCATAGACGTTTCCGCCACCCACGGCGGGTAGTAGATATGCTTATTGAAACCAGTGGTTGCGATAATATGGACCCCTGTCTCCTGTGCCATCCGTTTCAGAACCTTTAAGTCTCTGCCATAGTCCAGCGTAGAGGCCTCCACCAGGGTGCTTCCCCCGACTTCCTTGAAATGAAACAGCTCCTGCACGCTGTTTTCATAGCTGCTCAGCTCTAAATCCCTGTCCTTCTGGCATGGCGGCGGAACCGCGTGGAGATGCTCATGAGGATAAGTAAATCCCATATCCTCTCCCTTTATGTCACCTAAAACTGTTCTTGCAAATTTTTCCATTCTGCGACCTTCTTTCCAAGTCCTTTTTTCCAAATTTAAGTTCTTTCCATACAGCAGTACTGCGTTCTAAATTACAGCGGGACTCCAAACACCATGCCCACAAGGCGCATCAGCACCGACACAATAATGGCATCCGTCGAAGCAAACCATAAGCCTTCCACTCCGTAAGCACCTACATTGACGAAGGGGTATGCAGCCGCCACAATCAGCGTGAAGAAAACACCGAGGAAGAGGCCTGCTGCCACAGCGCCCTTTTTGCCGCCTAATTTATCGCCGAACACGCCTGCCGCGCCGCCCATGAAGAAGAGGCCGATCACTCCCGGAAGCACGACTACGTTCATCCTGGTCGTAATCATGGTGCTGATGATACCGCCCACCATCGCCGCCAGGAAACCAACCGTGGTCGCCATCGGTCCGACGCTGTAGAAAATCGGGATGTCGAGAGCCGGTCTGGCTCCGGGAACCAGCTTCTCACTGATGCCCTTAAATGCGGGAATAATTTCACCTAAGAACATGCGGACCCCCTGTAAGAGGACGAGTACGCCCGCCACAAAGGTGAGAGCCTGGATCAGGGTATAGATGATGTAGTTCTGTCCGCCGGACAGCGCCGTCACCGTCTCGCGGCCTGCAATCAGTGCGGTCAGGATGTACACGACAATCATGACAATAGCCATAAGAATTGACATGTCCTTCAGAAAATTAAATTTTTCGGATACATGGACCTTTTCCCACGTATCCTGCTCCGGGTCACGGTCTTTTTTCCCGAACAGGCCGCCGACAAATCCACTGAGACAGACAAGGGAGCTTCCCCAGAAGCCAAACGCCACTTCATCCGTCTTTAAAATCTTTCTGACAAATGGCTGGGCAATAGCCGGAAATACAATCATGGAAATTCCCTGGACGACTGAGCCGATGGCCACAGCCTCCCAGCCCCGGATCCCCATCTGGTCCAGAACGATTGCCATAGTTCCCGCAAAGGAAAACATCATGTGGCCAGTCAGGAAAATGTACTTAAAGGGCGTAATACGCGCCAGCAGCAGGTTGATTAAGAATGAGAACAACATGATGAGAGGAGTCTCAAATCCCAATACTGTCTGTACTGCTGCTACCAGGGAATTATCCTCGGGCACGATCCCCGCCATGCCGAAAGCACTGTTAAACATGGAACTGAACGGAACCAGGGCCCCCACAATGACATTTGATCCCGCGCTCAGTATCAGAAATCCCAAAATTGTCTTAAAGGTTCCTGAAATAACGTCTGATACGCTGTTTTTCATGGCGATCAGACCGATCATCGCTACAAGGCCTAATACAACCGTAGGCTGGCTTAAGAAATCAACTAAAAATTTTATCATACTGTTCTTCTCCTTTTATCTTTCCGCAGTCATTTCACAGGTTATTTCATATAAGGAAGAATCAATTCCTCAATCCCCTTTTTATCAAGTAAATTTGTAACCGGCAGAACGGGCACATCGGCCACGATCTGTTTCGCGATCTCCGAGGAAGCCGCAATCAGATCACAGGTCTTTCCTTTATAAGAGCCTAAATCCACTGCTTCCCCTTCCACTGTCACATGATGCTTCTTCCCGATATCCTTTATGGTCATCAGAAGCATAAGGCTGGTTCCAAATCCCATTCCACACACTGTTATAACTCTCATAAACTCTCCTTTTCGGTTAATTTTTCCAGTTCCTCATAGGAAGTGATTGTTAAAAGACGTTCTCTGACCTTATCATCCTCCAGAAATCTCCCCAGTTCCTGAAGTAACGCCAGATGGCTGTCATTTTCCACACCGCCCAGTGTAAATACAAGTTTTACCGGATCATTAAAGGGGTGATGAAACGATACAGGATCTTTGAGCCTGATGAAGCTGATGCAGGGCTCAGACACATCTCCCGATGGTCTCGCATGAGGCATTGCAATGCCCGGTGCCATAACCATATATGGACCCAGGTCATGGAATGCCTCTTCCATTTTTACAATATAAGTTTCCTTCACTTTCCCGCTGTTCACTAATAGCTGACCGCTAAAATGAATTACTTCCTCCGGTGTTGTAAGTCCTTCCACATCCAGCCGGACTACGTCCTTTGTCAATATGTCTGTCAGCATAAGTACCCTCCATCAAATTCCTTTAAATATGTAACAAATTCTTCATAGCATTTACTGCCGGCCAGTTTATTGATCCACTGTTCATCCGATACCATCAGGAACAACCGTTCCAGCACTTCCTTGATTTTTTCATCTCCTCTTTTAAAGCAGCCCAGAATCACAAGCTTCACATTGGCCTTTCCCCATGGAACAGGGTTTTTCATCAGTACGAATACAAAAAAGCTCTCTCCGTCAATCAGGCAGTGAGGCAGCGCCGCAAACGGCGATATCTCTGTCGATACCAGACTTTCCCGCTTCATAACGGCATTCTTTTCTTCTTCCTTAAGCCTCCCCTGCTCAATCATCAGATCACAGATTCTCGTAAGCACTCCTTTTTTTCTTACAGGCTTATCCCACAGAAAAAAGCTGTCCCTCCCGCACAGGGATTCCAGACTACCGCTCCTTTTCAACCGCGTCAGGGCCGCATTGATCCTCATCTGGTCCTTTTCATTCAGAAACGGACTGACGGTAACCACTTCCTTTCCCAGGACGTTCTCCCTGCCGGTGGGAAGCATCGTGATATAAAAATCCGCCTCCTCCGGCAGCGCATTTCCTTCCCCTGCCTCTCCGATGTCCAGGACTTCCAGTCCGGCATAGATCTGTTCCAGCCGGCTCTTTAAGAGGCGTGCCGCTCCCGGCATGGTTTCACTGATGAAAGCGGTCTTAAACTTACGGATTTTATTCTCCTGCTCCAGGGAAGACGCAAAATACATGGTGAGAAATCCCAGTTCTCCAACAGAGAGATTCTGTTTTGTATACTCCGTAATACATTCCGCCAGTTCAATGGCATAGTAGTAAGCAGTGGGGTATATTTTCTGAAGTTCCTCATAGAACGGATTCTCCGTCTCCATATGTACCAGATACTTCCCGTAGCTGGATGCCACATGGAGGATCAGACCGTTGACCAGCGCTTCATCGCCGCTCAAATCCACACCGTAGTTATTCCGGATTTTTTTCATCCCCTTCATAACCAGGCCATGGAAAAACATGAGATTGTGTTCATCAATCTGGTTGAACCGGCAGTTTCCGCCAAGGGTCTGCATCCAGATCAGGGTTAAATACATGCACTCCCCTTCCAGCCTGTTTTTCGGAAAGTACTTCTTCAGCAGAAATCGCGTCGTCTTCATTTGCTCCTTAAACGGTTCTTTTCCGTCCAGATGAGCCAGATAGCCGAAATAAATCTCCTTTCCGAGAGAGATTCGCTTGATGGTGATGGCCAGGTATTTGAAAAACTGTTGTTCTTCCTTTTCCTTTGCGGATATTCCGTATTTTTTTAGGCATCTGCCGATCCATTTTCTGATGTCTTTCTCCGGTACTTCCCGGATGTCCAGAGAGTCCCAGATCTTTTCATCCCCTGCCTTCTCCAGCAGATGATACATGCAGTCCCGGATGCTGATTTCATTTCCGCTGATGTAGAGTCCCGTATAGGCTTTACTGAACAGCTCCAGGCCGAAATTCTCCAGATAGGAATTCGACAGCGTTGTAATTCTGGACATACTGGACCGGCTGTAATGAAACAGCTCTTCCAGCTCCTCCATCTTGCATCCGTCACTGATCAGGATACGTCTCACCATTTCACGAATCAGCTCATCCCCCTGACTGCCTGCATGGCTTCCCATATCCTTAAAAAATGTCCGGCAGCGCGCCTGATCTGTAATTTTTATCTGATACCCCCTTCCCTTATAGGAACGGATTTCAAAACCGTTTTCCTTTCCCAGAGCTTCTGCTTCTTTGATATAGCGAAGAATCATCCTGCTGCTGACTCCAAGATGGGCTCCCAGCTGTCCGGAGGTGACATAACTCTCCAGAGTGTCTGCCAGGTATTGGACAACCTGAAATGTTTTTGTGTACATATTATTTTCCTCTCTGTTGCAGCCCTGCCTGTCTCCTGTATCATTATTATAATAATCTGACAATAAGATGTCGATTTCAACAAATGACGGTTAGTAAGTGACATCATGATTATAAATCTATCTTAACACAAAGGAACTAGAATTTTATGGAGAGAATTCTGGAACCAGACCGGCAGGAAGAAAGAAAAAACATTTATTTTAAACGATGGAGCAGCTCCAGTGTCAAGCTTCATTTCCCTTAATTTTCTCTTATTTTCTTACGCATTCTTACGCCTTTTTTACTCCGCTTGACCTTGGAGTAAGTCCATGGTTTAAAGTCGTGTTATCAGCAGGAGCGCTGATGAAAGGATATGATTTTCATTTGAAAGGGGAAATTAATTTATGAAGAGACAGATGAAAAAATGGATTATTCCATGCGCTGCCGCGCTCTTAACCATAGGCGCATCTATGACAGCATTCGCAGCCCAGGGCTGGTCCATGGAAGGCGACAACTGGGTCTATTTAGATTCCAGCGGAAACAGAGTTACCGATTCCTGGAAGAAGTCGGGTGACAACTGGTTTTATCTCGACTCCAACGGAGACATGGCAAAAAGCAGCCTGATTGAGGATGACGACAACTATTACTACGTCAACTCCGTAGGCGCCATGGTTTCCAACGAATGGCGTGAAATCGCTTCTGATTATGAAGAGGAAGATTCACCGGATACCTACTGGTATTACTTCCAGAACAATGGAAAAGCCTACAAGGCCTCCAGTTCCGGAAAGACCTCGTTTAAGTCGATCCGCAAGGCCAATGGAGAATGGAAAAAATATGCATTTGACTCAGAAGGAAGAATGCTCTTCGGCTGGGTCGGCGAGGATTCCGAACGAATCACCGGTGATGATGCATGGAGAGAGGGCGTATACTACTGCGGCAACTCTGACGACGGTGCGCAGGTCATCAACGCATGGAGCCTGCAGGAAGTAGAGGATCCCGACACGGAAGACGATAATTTCAACGGAACCTACTGGTTCTACTTCGGCTCTAACGGCAAGAAAACAAAAGAGACCACAAAAACCATCAACGGTCTCAAGTACCGCTTCAACGAAAACGGTGCGGCAGAATCTGAATGGTACGCCAAGGCTTCTACCTCAGCTGCAAGCGGAAGCAACTTATATTACAACCTGCCTGAGCAGTGCTGGCTGGCAAAGGGCTGGTTTAAGACTATCCCAGGCGTCGAAGTAGATCCTGAAGCTTACGACGACGGCACCGAATACTGGTTCTACGCCCAGAATAACGGCGAACTCGTTAAGAGCCAGATTAAGACAATCAACAATTACCGCTACGCATTCAACGAAAAGGGCGAAATGCTTCACGGCCTCTATATGCTGACCTTCGATGACAACAAGAAGATCGAGACCTATGAAGAGATCGAGTCAGAAAGCGACCTTCCGGATACCGACGACGAGCGTGACGTTTACTACTTCGGAGATTCTCCTAAGGAAGGCGTTATGGCTACCGGCAAGACCACGATCGATATCGACGGTGAGAAATACACCTACAACTTCCGCAAGTCCGGCAGTGACAAGGGCGCCGGCTACAACGGTATCTACGACGATTCCATCTACATCAAGGGCCGCCTGCTGAAGGCTGACCGTGACGCAAAATACGAAGTTGTCGAATATGACGGCAAGGATTACTTAATCGGTACCTCCGGAAAACTTGCCAAAGGCAAAAAGAACTTAAAGAACGGTGACGACAAGTACTTCAGCACCAATAAGCAGGGTATTGTCACCTATGAAGGTTATGAAAAAGAATAACGAAATTCCGCCATCACAAGCACTCTTTTCTAAATAGAAACGGGGTCTGCCAATCCGGCAGACCTCATTTTTCATCCTGTTATTTTTTCCAGAATCTGGTTGCTTCCCCACCACTTTTGTAGTATAATACTTAGAACGTGTGTTCTGCTGCATACAGGACTCATACCAACGACAAACGGAGGTCTATCTCATGATTCACGGAATTTTTTCTCTCTATGTGGAACGCTGGCCGTTCTTCCAGGAGCTGATTCTCCAGCATATAAAGATTGCATCGACAGCGATTCTTATTTCGGGTACCATCGGCCTGTTTCTCGGTATTTTAATCAGTGAACACAGGAAATTCGCCACATGGATCATCGGGATCATCAACGTGGCCTATACGATTCCCTCCATCTCCATGCTGGGCTTTTTAATCCCGTTTACCGGCATCGGCAATAAGACGGCCACCATCGCGCTTACCATCTACGGGCTGCTGCCCATGGTCCGGAACACCTACACCGGCATCACCACTATTGAAGCCTCCACCATCGAGGTGGCAAAGGGCATGGGAAGCACGCCCTGGCAGATTCTTTACAAGGTCAAGCTTCCGCTGGCGCTTCCTGTCATCGTAGCGGGACTCCGCAGTATGGTAGTCATGACGATTTCACTCAGCGGTATCGCCTCCTACATCGGGGCAGGCGGCTTAGGGGTGGCCATCTACCGCGGCATCACCACGAACAACGCCGCCATGACGTATGCCGGCAGTATCTTAATCGCCATCGTGGCACTGGCCTCCGATCAGCTGGTGGCTTATATTGAACGTCATATTCGGAAGAAGTGGCATCTGGCTCCATAAAGGAGATGGCCGTAAGGAGGATTATCGTATGAACGTCATCGAATTAAAGGATATCACCATGTCCTATGGACCCAACAGGATCCTGGAACATTTTAACTTAAGTGTGGAACAGGGCACATTTTTAACCATGATCGGCAGCTCCGGCTGCGGCAAGACCACTGCGCTGAAGCTGATGAACGGCCTGCTGACACCGGAGCAGGGAACCGTGACCATCAACGGCACGGATATATCCCGGACGGATATCAATGAACTCCGTCGCGGCATCGGCTACGTCATCCAGGAGATCGGCCTCTTCCCCCACATGACGATTGAAAAGAATATCAGCTACGTACCGAATCTCTATAAGTCTCCGGACAAAGCAGCCATCGCCGCCCGTGCCCGGCAGCTTGCCGGGACGGTTGGTCTGGATACGGATATGCTGAAGCGCTATCCCAGCGAGCTGTCCGGCGGTCAGCGTCAGAGAGTGGGCATCGCCAGGGCGCTGATGAATTCACCGAAGATCATCCTGATGGACGAGCCCTTCGGCGCAGTCGATGAGATCACCCGCAGGCGTCTTCAGGAGGAGATCCTTCGAATCCACGAGGAACTGGGCGGAACCATCGTCTTTGTCACACACGATATCAAGGAAGCATTAAAGCTTGGCAGCCGTGTCCTCGTCATGGATCACGGAAACATCATTCAGGACGGGTCTCCCACCGAACTTTTAGAACATCCTGCAACGGACTTTGTCCGCCGGCTGGTAGCCGGTTAGGGAAAGGCCGCTGCGTTTATATAGAGCCCCCGTGAGTCTTGAGGGGCAGAAATGACAGAACGATCACAGGAGGATCCAGAAATGAAAAAATGGAAAAAAATAGCTGCTGCAGCAGTCATAGGTACCGCAGCCATCGCGGCGCTGTCTCTCGGCGGATGCGCAAAAAAGGAACAGGGGACCATAAAGATCGCATCCAAGCCCATGACGGAGCAGTATGTTCTGACCGAGATTATCGGCCAGTTAATCGAGCATGATCTCGGTGTAAAAGTAGAGATTACCAAAGGGGTCGGCGGCGGAACCACCAACATTCAGCCGGCGCTGTTAAAGGGTGATTTTGATTTATATCCGGAATACACGGGAACCGGCTGGCTCACCGTATTAAAGAAGGAACAGGAGAACGATCCCGATGTTCTTTACGCGAATCTCCAGAAGGGCTATGAAGAGATGGGGCTTCACTGGACCGGCCTCTACGGCTTCCAGAATTCCTACGTCCTGGCTGTCAGAAAGGAAGCTGCCGACCAGTATTCCCTTAAGACCTTCTCGGATCTGGCTGCTGCATCCGATCAGCTGGTATTCGGCGGGAATCCCGACTACATGGAACGGGAAGATGGATTTAACTATCTTGCTTCCGCCTATAACATGAATTTTAAGGATGTCAAGGATATCGATATCGCCTTAAAGTACACGGCCATGGCCGACAAGCAGATCGATGTCACCAATGCGTACACCACCGATGCCCAGTTAAGTGTGGCTGATGTATCCCTGCTTGAAGATGACCAGCATATTTTCGCCACTTATTACGGCGCCACTGTAGTCCGCCAGGATACCTTAAAGAAATATCCAAAACTGAGCGAAACCCTGGAAAAGCTGACCGGCCAGATCTCCGACGATGAGATGCGCGCCATGAACTATGCTGTGGAAGTAGAACAGAAGGATGAAAAAGAGGTTGCGAAAGACTTTTTAACAGAAAAAGGACTTTTAAACTAGACTCAGGAATTCACAATCATCAGTCAAAACCCCCGCCGTTAACGGCGGGGTTTTTGACACTGAAGCTGCCTTTTGCCACATACCAGATTTTATGATACCGGAAAATTTCCATGCCATACTTTTCAAAAATAAAATCAAAAAACCGGGCCGGAACATGGAAAACCTCTCATATTCCGCCCCGGCTTCTCTTTTATTTTACAATTCACGCATTCCTTTATACACCTTTTCAGCAGTAATCGGCAGCTCCCGTATCTGCACGCCCACCGCATTCGCCACCGCGCCTGCGATGGCCGGTGACGGAGTATTAATCACAATCTCACCGATGGACTTCGCTCCAAACGGGCCGGTCGGCTCATAGCTGCTCTCAAATTCCACCCGGACATTCCCCACATCGAGTCTGGTCGGAAGCTTATACTGCATGAGAGAATTCTCAATCAGTCTTCCCTTCTCTGTATAGGTAATATCCTCATAGAGCGCCATGCCGATTCCCTGGGCGATTCCGCCCTCCGTCTGAACTCTGGCCAGATTCGGATTAATCACGGTTCCGCAGTCAACGACGGCCGCATAATCAATCAGCCTGACGTCTCCCGTCTCCGTATCGACTTCCACCTCGGCCATTCCCACCATGAACGGAGGCGGGGATACCGGAGATGTGTGGGTGTAACCGGCTGACAGCATTTTCTCATTAAAGCACATAACGCGGTTTCCGATATCTTTTAAGGATATTTCCAACTCTCCATCCGGCTGATAAACCCGTTTACCGTCAAATTCCAGTGTTTCTCCACAGCAGTTCAAATATTCCGCGCCTTTATCCACAATTTTCCGTCTCAATTCCTCACAGGCCCGCACCACCGCCATACCAGTCAGATACGTAGTACTGGAGGCATAAGAGCCGGAATCATAGGGGGATACGTCTGTATCAGTACCGTGCACGACGATCTGATCCATGTCACATTCCAGACAGTCTGCTGCCATCTGCGCAAGAATCGTGTCACAACCGGTCCCCATATCGGAAGCCCCGATCATCAGGGTATAGAAACCGTCATCATTCACGCGGATTTCTACAGAGCCCACATCGACATTGGAAATGGATGAGCCCTGCATGGCCATGGCGACGCCGACTCCGCGAACCTTACCATTTCCCATGTCCACACGCGGGAATTTCTGATCCCATCCGATCATTTCCTTCGCTCTCGCCATACAGCGGTCCAACGCACAGCTGTTTAACTTCTCTCCGTAGTAGGCAGGCATTACGTCGCCTTCCTTCACCATGTTCTTCTCCCGCAGTGCCACCGGGTCCATGTGAAGCGCGGCAGCGAGTTCATTAACCGCTGATTCCACTGCAAATATTCCCTGTGTCGCTCCATATCCGCGGTAAGCACCGGAGGACATGACATTCGTATAGACCACATCGTAACGGAACCGGAACGCTTCCGGAGTCCGGTAAAGCGGAATGGATTTATGGCCGGAAAGGCCTACCGTTGTCGGACCGTGTTCTCCATACGCACCCGTATTGGATAAAGTGTAGACATCAATCGCCTTGATCGTTCCTTCCGCGTCCGCCCCCAGACGTACATGAATCTCCATCTCATGGCGCGGAGATGAGGCGATCTGCGATTCATAGCGGGTATAGACCATCTTTGCCGCCCTTCCCGTCTTCATCGTCACGATCGCCGGGTAAACTTCCGCCACCACGGTCTGCTTCGCTCCGAATCCGCCTCCGATTCTCGGCTTGATCACACGCACCATGGATTTGGGAATGTCGAGCGCATGGGCAAGAATTCTTCTCACATGAAACGGAATCTGGGTGGAGGCCACCACATTTAAGCGGCCGTATGTATCCAGATACGTATATGCACGGAACGTCTCCATCATCGCCTGCTGATTCGCCTTGGTATGATAGACGCGGTCGATCACAACCTCGCATTTCTCCAGTGTGCCGTCCACATCGCCGTTTTCCTCGCCGCCGCAGGCACACAGATTGCGTCTGTTATCCGCGCCTACCGGGCAGAGACTCTTCCAGTTATCCTCCGGATGAACCAGAATCTCACTGTCCTTTGCCTGCCGGAAGTCGAGAACAGGTTCCAGCACCTCATATTCCACCTTAATCAGGCGGAGAGCGCGGTCCACCGCCTCCTCTGTCTCTCCCGCCACGATCGCAGCCGCATCGCCTGCAAAACGCAGCCTCTGATCCAGAATCAGCCTGTCATAGGGGCTGGGCTCCGGATACGTCTGCCCCGCCATGGTAAAACGCTGATCCGGCACATCCTTATAAGTCAGTACACAGGCGATCCCGTCCACCTCGGAGGCAGCCTTCACATCGATTTCCCGAATCAGCGCATGAGCGTGAGGACTCCGAAGCACCTTGACAATCAGGCTGTCCTTCGGCGCTAAATCATCCGTATAGACAGGCTTACCTGTTACCAGCGCCTTTGCATCCACCTTGATAACGGGGGAATTTACCGCATGCATTTCCATATTCATCTCGCTTCTCCTCCCCTCGCCAGATACTTTCTGATGGCCCTCATCTGCCCCATATAACCACTGCACCGGCAGAGATTGCCTGCCAGATACTCTTTGATCTCGTCCTCTCCCGGATGGTTCAGTTCCTTTTCCATTGCAAGCACATTCATGATCAGGCCCGGGCTGCAGAATCCACACTGTTCTGCTCCCTCTCCGGCCAGAAACATTCCAAACTCTTCCGCTTCCTTCTGAACGCCTTCCAGCGTCACCACATCCCGGTCATTCACACGGGCCGCCAGCATGGAGCAGGAGAGCACCGATTTCCCATCGACCAGAACGGTGCACAGGCCGCAGTTTTCCGTCTCACAGCCGCATTTTACACTGTAGCACCCTTTGGCCCTGAGTAAATCGAAGAGGGACGTATCGTCCTTAATCTCCGCATAGGTCACTTTTCCATTTAACGTAAATTCTATCTCCACGGTCTATACCTCCCCTCCGAGCAGCTTGATCAGCCGCCCTGTGTAAACTTCCGTCAGATGCTTCCGGTATTCGGCGCTTCCTCTCGTATTGTCTCCGAACCGGAAACGCTCCGCCACAGCGCGGCAGTCCACTCTTCCGTCCACTGCCGCGGCTTCCACCACCTCCGCTCTGGAAGGCCTGGCTCCTGCCGATACGTACCATGTCCCCTCTTTTTCCGCCACACAGCAGGCAATCAGCGGAAAATCAGTCCCAGACCGCCTCTGAGCCGCGTAAGCAGCCCTTCTGCCGTCTTTCTTTATGATAATGCGCACCAGAATATCGCGGTCGTATTTCATGTGGTTAAACTCTTTCAGGGACACGACACCGCCCTGATAGAGCTCCACATACGTATCGAGCGCCATCAGACAGGTCATGATATCGGAAAAGCCAAATCTTCCGAACACACTGCCTCCGACAGTCGCCCCGTTCCGAAACTGAACGCCCACGATCGCCCGCGTGCACTCCTTAAAAACTCCCTGAAAATATGTATTCAGTCCTTCATGTGTCTCCAGCATGCGCAGAGTGCACATGCAGCCGATCCGGAATTCCTCTTCCGTATCCTCGATCGTATCGAGCCCCAGTCCCGACAAATCGATCAGTGTCATTTTCACGCGGTTCTGAAGCTTCAGCCACATCATACCGCCGCCTACAATACTGCTCTTTTTCTGATTCAGTTCGTAGGCCTCTGAAAGGCTTCCTGCCTTTACGTAATTTTTAAACCTTACCACCAGAATTTCCTCCTGACTCCAAAGCTTTCCCTCTTTTGCAGCTTCACAATGCAATATTCCGCATCCGGCTTCGCGCTGTCTTACGACCCACAGACACAAAGCCGCAAAAAGTATATCATACTCTCTCCGGCTTTGACAATCAATTCTTCTGTTTTCCGCTGTTTTTCTACATTTTTTGACTTTTCCATGAGGATTCACCGTGATGTTCAGTCACTTTTCCGCCAGCGCCTGCCCTCATCGCCGTCCTGCTGCCTTTTTCCCGCGCAAAGCCATTGTCCTGCTACCGGATCATCCCCAGCATATATTCCGGACTCTCCTCAAAACATCTCTGAAATCCTTCCACCGTATCTGGAAATATAATCCCGAAGCCGCGTATTTTTTCCGTATCCATCAGAAGATTCCTGGGCTGTCCGGCATACCGTTCCCGGTCCGGAATGAGAAGTCCGCTTCTGTCCTCCCCTTCTGTCACCATCAACAGCACCTTTCCCGCCGTCTCATACGTGGAAAGCGTATTGCCTCCTCCAAAATTATAGACACCGCCGGGCAGTGCTCCCGCCGCTTCCACATGCTTCACGACCTCCATGGCCCAGGTAATTCCCCGGTAATCATAAACAGGAAGCGTCAGTGGACGGTTATGAATCAGCGACTTCAGCAGATTTCCCAGAAGATTGCTGTTGCTCTTTAACCCCCGCCACGGGAAATCATACATCCACGGCAGGCGGAGACACACTGCCTCCGGGAGTATTGCCATGATTTCGTCCTCAGCCTGCCGCTTGTGAAGGCCGTATACATTGACCGGTTCCGGAGTATTCTCCTCTTTCCCCGGTTCCATGGTCCGGTTTCCCGCATAGATCTGATCCGAACTCATAAAAATCAGACAGCTTCCCGTCTCCCGGCATGCTCTGGCCAGATTCACGGCCCCTTTCACGTTGACAGCCTCCGATAACCCCGGATTTTCCTGGCACGTTCCGGTATTGGATATGGCCGCGCAATGAATGACCAGCCGCGGCCTGGCCTTCTTCACAAATGACGTCACCGCCCCCTCGTCCGTGATATCCAGATTTCCGTGGTTTGCCCCTGTTATTTCGTATTTATCCTGATAATATTCCATAATCCTGGAGCCTAAAAATCCGTTTGTTCCTGTCACCATCCATCTCTCCATGTTGTCTCCTTCTTCATTCTCCGGCCATGACTTCCAGATATCTGCTGTCCACCGGTCCGGTCAGCCACACCCCGTTTTCAGACAGATAAAATACCGCTCCGTCTCTCGCCATTCTTTCCGCATCGACGCTCAGTACCACCGGTTTTCCATGCCTTTTCCCAACCTTTACCGCGGTATCATAATCCGCCGACAAATGGACATACAGCCGGCTCATGGATTTTAATCCCTGTGTCATAATGGAGGGAAGAAATCGCTCTGCTGTTCCATGAAACAGCACTTTGGGCGGTTTGGTTTCCTTAAGCTCCACATCCACCGGAATACTGTGTCCCTGATTTGCCCGGATCAGCGTTCCATCCTCACTCATGCTGTAACGCCCCTTTTCATCCGTCCTCACAATCTCCTTCAGCATCTCCAGATCCAGAGGCCTTCCCGTCTTCTGAAATCCCTCGATCAGTGCCTCCACATCAGCCCATCCGTGTTCATCCAGCGTAATGCCGACCGCATCGGGCTGATGACGGAGAACCAGACTTAAAAATACACTCATTTTCTTCATTTTATCGTTTTTCTTATCCATTGCTTACTCTCTCCTGTACTTCCAGAACCGTCTGATACCGGCCGTCGCTGCCGGACTGCGGCTCATAGCGGAAACATTCACAGCCCATCCTGTAAATTTCACTCCATTTTAAAATTCCCTGACCAGAGCTCCCAATCGGCCCGGCTGCCGCAAAACACATTGACATCGATATACGTCTCATCTCCCTCGTATCCATCCAGCCGCTTCCGGTTCGTATACTGCCAGAACAGCCAGTCGCGGTTACCGGTATCCGGCTTCTTTACCACGTTTCTGATCCAGAGGGGATACTCCTCAAATCGCCCTTCCAGATAAAACTGCAAAGTATCTTCCGTCGCATAGATCACCGGTTTTACGCCATAATACGCTTCAAGCCCTTGCAGCATCACCTCCAGCTGTGTACAAACCGCCTCTTGATCAGGAGGATTAACTTTCTTATCGCCATAAAATTCGAAGTCGACCACCGGAGGCAGCATTTTATCAAAGGCCGGTACTGTCTCAGTAAAATGTTTCAGCTGACTCTCTCCGGGGCTGTCAAAACTGAAAAAATGGTATGCGCCGATCCTCAGTTCCGTCTTTTTCGCCGCTTCCCAGTTCTCCGCAAACCGCTCCTGCAAGTTTTAACCGTTTTTTTATTCTTCTGCTCTTAACCATTCCATATTCCATCTCTGCTGTGTCGGATTTTTCTGATCCCACTTCCATCCTCCTCTTTTGCCTTAGTGGGAATGAGCCGTCCGTGCCGGCCGGAACTTAAGGCCTGTTTTCCTGTTAACCTCGTCCGCCATGGCTCCGGAGGCATATAAATACAATGGCGCTTCATGGCTGTTATCCAGATAAAACCTCCGGTCTCCAAAACAGTTCTGCCGGTCCAGAATCCGGTTTAAATATCCTGCCATTCCGGTATCCATCCAGTCACCGTTCTTCCTGGCCTTCCAACTGTAATCACGTCCGTTTAGCCGGAATGTAACCGCATAACGCTCCATTCCGCTGATTTCCTCAAACGGCAGTCCGGAAACTGCCTTAAGTCCCTTTAAAATCTTTCCATAAGAATCCCACTGGTAGATGCATTCCCTGTCTCCGGTGGAGAAGACACAGTTCAGAGCATTCCTGCTTCCGGCCAGAATACAGAAGCCGTAGTACGGATGACTGGCCAGATACTCATTTTCAGAAGGTGTCAGCCCAAGGATAAACTCCTGTTCCCCCTCTTCCGGAACAATGGATATCCCCAATTCTTTCAGAAGCCGTACCTGTTCCAGTTTGGGGACACATTCACCTTCCTCCACTCCCATAATATCCTCAATCGCCGCAGCTGCGCGCCGTTTCACAAGCTGTATCAAGACAAACAACACAGCGGCAGACAGAATCAGAAGACAGAGTGTTACCGTAAGCATGAAACCTGCTGCCATATCCGTTTCCTTTCCCGGGAGTATTCACCTTCCCGCCGCATCAATCCCATTTTCATTCCACTTCAATCGTTTTCAGTGATTCCAGATATCCGCAACCGCCTATCCAAACGCCGTCAACAGTATCATCGCCGGCATTCACAGAAACATACAGTTCCGATATACGATTTAAGCTGTGTCCCTGTTCAAACACATACTGATTTCGCTTCACCCCGTATTGATACAGATAACAGGCCAGCGCACAACAGGAAGTTCCGGTTGCAGATTCCTCGTCAATTCCATACAGGGGTGCAAAATTTCTGCATACAGCAGTTAGTTTTCCATCTTCCACAAGAGAAAATGCATGAATCCCAACGCAGTTCCATTTCTGGCTGAGTTTTGATACAGCAGCAAAATCAGGAACCATAGTCTCCAATACCAACGGATTCTCAACCGGAACGATGATATCCCTTAAACCTGTTGATACAATCTGAACAGGCAGATTCCCGGGAGCGGTGTCTGCGTTGAAACCGAGACAGTCCACAACGTCAGCCAATTCCAGCGTTTCGTAAAATTCCGGGGTATTCTGCTGCATAAAAATTACCCCGCCGTCTTTAACTGCTATGCTCAATATTCCTGACTTCGTCTCTATCGTATACTCACACTTTTTCAACTGTCCGAAATAATTTAAAACAACAAACGCTGCAATTGTCGCATGTCCACACAATGGAACTTCCCCCGTCGGTGTAAAATATTCCAATTTGTAATCTGCCAGCTCTGACTGAGAAAGGAAGGCGGTTTCAGAGTATCCCAGCTGATGTGCTGTCCTCATTTTTTCTTTCCTGTTTAAACTGGCTCCCTGTAATACTACACCGGCCTGATTGCCTCCCCTGTTGTTTTTGCTGAATGCACTTGCAACGCAGACATCTATGAAATGCATAATCCTTTCCCTCTCGTTAAAACACTGTGCTGAATACGCAGCCTGATCCGGCCTGCTGAGCGTTCCGCCAGCCATATTCCTTCCGGCTTCTGTCATTCCGCAGAAATACGTCCGGCTTCCGGCAGAAAACATGAAAAATCATATTTTTTCATTATGACTCTGGACAGCCATGTAAACGACGACTGCTGCACTGATCAGCATGACAATCCCATCCACTCTCACAAGCCAGTCCGAGAGAGGCCTGATAAACATGTTTATCCCCATAATTAACAGTGTAACAATAAAAACAGCTATGCTCATTATCTCCACTTTTTTCATTTGTTTCACTCCTCACCAGGTATATTGTCGAAGTACGACCGCACATTATGTTTGCGCATAATCGACCTCATGGCAGTGGAGGATAGTGATTTCTCTCCCCCCACCACTGTCGTTTCATTTGTTTCTGGCAATTCATCTCACCACCCTAGAGGATAGGAAAATCCTTGCTTACTTTGTTAAAATGTGCTTTCGCTTAAAGCGGAGTGAGGCAGGCTGATTTTCTCAAAAAATAACGGTCTGCTCCGTATACATATTTCCATACTGCATGATATCTGCCCATCTCGTCTCACTTCTTTGCAAACGCCGGTTATACCGTTTTCACTGCATCGCGGCCTCATTGGCTGTTATAAATCCATTCTACCGTAATTTTTAATATATTACTACCACGTTTGATGCAAAACTATTTATTGTTAGTCTGCACAGAGTTTCGCCATCTCAATCCGCTGCAGCAGATAACCACAGCTGCTCCGCCCCGCCCTCTATTGTCCTTTCTGATGATCCTTTTCCTTCAGATCGCCGCTCACAATCCATATTAACGCGTCCACCTGTTCATGTCTGACATCAAATCCCATCGCCTCCAACATGACCTCCAGCCGGTCCACGCATGCGAAATACTCATCCTCCAAATCTTCCCGTTCCGAGTCAGAACAGCGCTCTGCAAATTTCTGCATTGCCTCCTGATCGGCAAACATCAGATCCGCTATCACGACACGCCCTTCCGGTTTCAAAACCCGGACCATCTCTCTGACCGCCAGGAATTTCTCCTCCTCATTGCAATGGTGGAACGCATAGGACGATACCACGGTATCCACACTCCCGGAATCCAATGGAAGCTGCAAAAATGTTCCCAGCTTCACCTTCAGTCTGGGAAACTTCTTTTTTGCTTCCTTAAGCATATTCACCGACTGATCGATCCCCGTAATATCACAATCAGAAAGCCGCCGTCCTGCCAGTTCTCCCGTGCCGACTCCTATTTCCGCCATCATACCCCCGTGTTCCTTAGCCAGACGTGCAGTCTCATTTAAAACCGTTTCATAATTTTCGTAAAACGCAAGCCCATTTACCCCACGCCTTACCATATCGTCATAATGGCTGGCGGAGCTGTCAAAATTCCAGCGGTCCTCCCACTTCCCCATGCCAGCCAGCAGCGCCGCGGTTTTCTCCAATTCCGCAACTGCGCCTGCAGAAACTAAGGTGTCAGCACCCGTACATTCCGCTTCCGGTTCGCTCATCTCCTCCAGCATCCGGTCGATGCAGCCTGCCAGGGAATCCCGGATCAGGCTCATGGAATGAACATGGCGGTTTAAAATATCATACTGCCGGAAGAATAGATCGACCGGGCTTTCCTCCTGCTCCAGCAGCTTCAGGATCATTTCTATGGAAAATCCCATACGCCGGTACAGCAGTATCATCTGGATCCTTGCAATATCATCCATTGTATACATTCGATAATTATTTTCATCCCTGTGCGGTGCGATAATTCCCTTCTTTTCATAAAAACGCAGTGCGTTCGGATTCACATGCAGCATATCAGCCGCCTCGTTGATTTTAAACATCGTTTTATCCTCCTTAACAACCGTTTTCCCGGTGACAACGTAAGTATAGAGCTTCGCCCAGGGTGAATGTCAAGCGGGCAGTTAACCAGATGCCCATAATACAACAGGCCGGAACCACACAGATCCCCGTTCCAGGAACCCGCACGCCTCCGGCCTGCCTCTCTCTTATTTATCTGTCATTTTTCATCAGATACCGATTATTCATAAATCGGGTATTTCTCACAGATTTTCGTCACTTCCGCTCTGATATAGTCTGCCTTGTTCTCAAAATCAGTCGCAGCCAGCCAGATGCATTCCGCAATCTTCTCCATGTCCTCTTCCTTCAGTCCTCTGGACGTTACAGCCGGAGTTCCGACGCGGACGCCGGAGGTCACGAATGGGCTTCTCGGATCGTTCGGAACCGCGTTCTTGTTCAGAGTCAGATAAACCTCGTCACAGCGGTTCTGAAGCTCTTTACCGGTTACTTCCATACCGCGCAAGTCGATTAACATCAGATGATTATCCGTACCGCCGGTCAGAATGTTGAAGCCCTGCTTCACAAGAGCCGCGGCCAGCGCTTTCGCGTTCTTCACTACCTGCTCCTGATACTCTTTAAATTCCGGTTTAAGTGCCTCCCCGAAGCATACTGCTTTGCCTGCAATGACATGCTCTAAAGGACCACCCTGGGTACCTGGGAAAATGGCCTTGTTGAAATTAAATTTCTCAGCAGCTTCCTTATTCGCCAGAATCATTCCGCCTCTCGGTCCGCGAAGAGTCTTATGGGTCGTAGTCGTCACGACATCCGCGTACGGGATCGGACTCGGATGAAGTCCTGCTGCCACCAGGCCCGCGATATGAGCCATATCGACCATTAAATAAGCGCCCACCTTATCGGCAACCTCACGGAACCGCTTAAAATCAATCGTTCTTCCGTAAGCACTTGCGCCTGCGATGATCAGTTTCGGCTTGTTTTCAATGGCGATCCGCTCCATCTCGTCATAATCGATGAATCCCTCGTCATTAACACCATAAGGAACAATATTAAAATAGAGACCGGAAAAGTTGACTGGACTTCCATGTGTTAAATGACCGCCGTGGTTCAAATTCATGCCCATCACGGTATCGCCCGGCTGTACCATGGCTACAAACGCCGCCATGTTGGCCTGCGCGCCCGAATGCGGCTGTACATTGGCGTAATCACAGCCGAACAGCTTCTTCGCACGCTCGATGGCGATATTCTCCACGATGTCCACATCCTCGCAGCCGCCATAGTAACGCTTTCCTGGATAACCTTCCGCATACTTGTTGGTGAGAACGGTTCCCATCGCCATCATGACTGGCTCGGATACAATATTCTCCGACGCGATCAGCTCTAAGTTTCTTCTCTGGCGCGCACACTCCAGTTCAATGGCCTCGCCCACTTCCTTGTCATAGCTGGTGATAAACTTCATTACTTCATTGACCATGTCCACTTTCCCTCTCTTTTCCCTTTCAATTTAACAGTTGCACAAAGACGCTGGCAGAGGGACTCTTCCCTGCACCAGCGCCTCTTTCCGTTGAGGTTGATTATAAAACATTTTTAATGGGGCTGTCAAGTTCTTTCCGGGCCGTTATCATCTTTGAGGATCGTAACTCCTCTAATCCTATCACAGCTTCATGCACGGCCCTGTTCAGAGGATATTTGCATCAAACCCGGATGGCCTTTTTCTTCTCTTAACTGGAAAGCAGCCACCGTACTATTTCCCAGCCCTTCGTTCTTCCGCTGCCTTCTCCTCCAGCATCGCTGCATAGCGCTCGTCATCGATCGGGAAGTCCACCTTTTTCTTCAGCCAGGAGGAGAGATACGCCCCATTCGCAATCATCACCCCGCGCAGTCCATCCTCCCCCGTCGCAAGCAGCGGTTCCCCATATCTCAAATGATCCGTAAAATTCTGGAAGATCTTCTGATACCCTTCAGCGCCCCTTTTCTCCACCGTAATCTCCCTTGCATGGTGTTCCGGCATCCCGTAGATTTCCTGATTCCGGCTGCTGAATTCATCCGTTGACACCACATTTTCATCAAAAAGAATCCGGCTGCTGTCCTCGATGCACAGTCGTCCCTTTGTCCCCCAGATTTCCAGCCGGTTGACTCCCGGATACTCTCCGCTGGAGGCAATAAAGGTTCCGTGAAGCCCATTGTCATAGAAAAACTGAACATCCATACTGTCATCTACCGTAATATCGCTGTACTTTCCGCATTCCACGGTTGCCAGGACGTGATCCGGCATGCCAAAAAGCCACTGCCAGACATCGAGGAAATGCTGACTCTGATTAATCAGAAGACCTCCGTGCTCCCCTGCCCACGTGCTGCGCCAGGAAGCAGAATTATGATAGGCCGGAGTCCGGAACCAGATATTGGAAATCCACACGGCACGGTTCAGCCGTCCCAGTTCTCCACGCTCAATCATCTCCTTGGCCCGGAAAAACACGCGGTTCATCCTCGTATTAAAAATCATACCCAGACTGACCCCTGCGCGCTCTGCCGCGTCTAACAGTTCCTTCACTTCCTTCGTCGATATTCCTGCGGGTTTATCCAGCAAAATATGTTTTCCCGCAGCCGCCGCCATTTTTCCAATCTCGACATGGGTGGCGTGAGGCGTCACAACAACTGCCGCGTCAAATTCATCTTTACAGCCAAACATCGCCTCCACATTCGGATAGACCGACACTCCCGGATAAGCTGTCCTGATCTCGTTCTGCCCCTTTTCATTCCGGCAGCATACTCCGGCGAGTACCATACCATCGATTTCACCGTTATCAAGCATCTGTACGTACTGGCGGCCCATACCGCCGAATCCAACCACTGCGGCCCTGATTTTCTCCATCGTCCTGCACCCCTGCTTCTTTTGACTATACCGGTATTTTGTAGTTTTTGATTATAACCTGCAGCGTTCTGCTGCCATTGTATTCATTCACCGTCGGATAATAAATCACATCAATAACCCTGCGGCTTCCCAGTTCCTCTAAAAATGTATCGCCGTCAGTAAACAGCATGGCATCCATCGGGGTCCCCATCTCATCAGCCAGTGAGAACTTCACGGCGTTCCGGTTCTTTCCCAGCACACGCACACTTCTGATGTGAAGCCCCTTCTGTGCAAACAGCGGTTTTTCATTGCCCTGTCCAAAGGGTTCTAAAAGCTCCAGCTCCTCAATCAGAGGCTCGCTTATGTAGTCGAAAGGCATGGGAACATCAATCCAGATCCTTCGGACAAAATCATCCTCTGTCAGTTCTGCATCCTCGTTGAGCCTGCGGCGGAATTCATCGATGTTCTCCTTTTCCAGCGAGAGCCCTGCCGCCATGGGATGACCTCCGAATTTAAGCAGAAGATCCCTGACCTTCACCAGTCCTTCAAACATATGGTACTGCTCGATGGAACGTCCGGAGCCCTTCACACAGCCCTCCCCATCGGTCAGCACAAAGGCCGGTTTCTGATACTGCTCCCGCAGCCGTCCGGCAATAATTCCCGCCAGCGATTCGTGGCAGGACGGCAGGTATGCCACCAGCACCTTATCAGCCCGGTAACACTGTTCCACCTGAGCAATGGCTTCCTCGGTTCCCTGTTTCGTCATATCTTTTCTCTGGTCATTTAACTCCTTCAGTTCCATAGCCAGCCGGTCCGCCTCTTCCCCGTCCTCACACAGCAGCAGCGCAAGCGCAAGCTTGGCTGTCTGAAGTCTTCCTCCGGCATTTAAACAGGGACCGATCACAAACCCGATGTGATACGCAGAAATATGGTCTTTATCCAGGTCGTTCCGCTCAATCAGCTTTAAAAGGCCGATACTCTTTGTATCCGCAATTCTTTTTAAGCCCTCTTTGACAATGATACGGTTTTCGTCCCGCAGCTTCATCACATCTCCTACCGTGGCGATCGCCGCAAATTCCAGCATGGACAGCCACTCTTCCTCCGGAACGGAAAACGCCTCGTAGAGAGCCTTTACAAGCTTATAGGCTACCATTCCGCCGCATATCTCAGGGTATGGATAACTGCATCCGCTCTGCTTGGGATTGACCACCGCATCCGCAGGCGGAAGCACGTCGCGCCCCTCCTCCTGCATGATATCATGGTGGTCCGTAATCAGCACGGTAAGCCCCAGTTCCTTCGCCAGTCTGACCTGCTCTACAGCGGCGATTCCGTTGTCACAGGTCAGGATGGTATCGACACCGTCATCAGCCGCGGCGCGGATGATGGATTCATTGATTCCATAACCATCCTTAATCCGGTCCGGAATCTCATAATCCACATTGGCCCCGATTCTTGTAAGCGCCCGGTAAAGCAGATAGGTAGAGCATACACCGTCTATGTCGTAATCTCCAACAATGCGGATTCGTTTTCCCTGCTCTGTCTTTCCCTTCAGAATCTCCACCGCCAGATCCATATCCTTTAACAGATGAGGACTGTACAGATCCTTCAGCGATCCGCGGAGATACTTCTCTACCGCTTCCGCTCCCACAATATCCCTGTTTCGGATAATTCTCGCTGTTACCGGTGTAATATGATGGATTCCTGCCATCTCATGAAAGTCTGCCTTCTTCGTCTGAAGCATCCATCGTTCTGCTGCCATCCTTTTTCGTCTCCTCACCAGCCTGATCTGCATCAGGCGTTTTCTTATCTTCTGCCGGTGTCTTCTCTTCCGCCAGCTTCTTTCCTTCCTCCGCCAGCGTTTTCTCTTCCTTCAGCTTCTTCTCTGCCATCATCTCTGCCGCGACCTGTTCTTCCAGCCGCTTCTTCAGCTCTTCCTTCTTCTGTTTCGCGATATCCAGTCTGCTCATCAGGCTGGCAATCGAATACAGAATGGGGGCAAAATCCCCCCTGTAGGCCTGCTCGCAGGTGGATTTCACTTCAAAGTTCTCACTTCCAATCTCACGGAAAAGGTATTTCTCATCGTCGATAATATTCTTCAGCCGTTCAATCAGCTGGTTCACGGAATCCGTCAGAATTCCGATCTCATCCTCAGAATCGTAGGGAAGGTACACGTCTAAATCGCCGTTGGAAACCCTTCTGGTCCCCTCAACGATCGCCTTCACCGGCTTGTCAATCGCAATAATGATGTAGATGACAAGCAGTGTAATCACCAGAGCAATCAGGCAGATGGACACGATCTTCACCCTGGCCAGTCTGACGTAAAGCTGGTCGCCCCGGACACTGGCCGCCTCTGCTCCGAGACGGTTAAATTCCGCCATCTTTAAAAAGTTGCTGCTGGCCTCGTCAAATAAGAGCCTGGACTCTCCGATAATCATCTTAAGCGATTCCTGGTTATCATTGCCCCGGCTGACAGGGAGAAGCCTGTCACTGTATTCCAGATACTTATCCCAGTACGCCCTGGCGTTCTCCATCAGCGTTCGGTCCGTCTCATCCGTAATATAAAACTGCTCGTACTCCGTAAATGCCGCGTCGATCTCATCACGGACAGCCATCATCTCTTTTTCCAGATGATCCATGGTCTCCTGGTCGTGGGTAATGGCATGGTAAAATTCCTTGATCCTGTAATCCGATGTCTCGGTGTTCAGTTCCTCCGCGATGATGATCGCCGGAACCCAGGACTGGGAAATCTCCGTGCTGGCCTCGTTAATCTGTCTCGCCGTGATAATGGACTCCGCTCCGATAAACACAAGTCCCAGAATGCTGACTCCTCCCAGAAACAAAAGCTTTGTTTTAATACTGATATTTCTGATTGATTTCACTTTCATAACCCTTAAGTCTTCTCCTTCTTTGCCGGTAATCCGGCAGTTCTCTCTCAACGATTTTCCAGAAGTCCTTTGAATGATTCATCTCCGTGCGATGAGCCAGTTCGTGCACTACCACGTAATCCGTCAGTTCCACTGGAAGAAGCACCAGCTTCCAATTATAATTGATATTTCCCCGGACACTGCAGCTTCCCCATCGGGTGGCCTGATCCCGTATGGCGATTCGCAGATACGAAACTCCCATCTGATCCGCCCACCAGGCAGTTCTCTCCTCCAGTAAACGCCTCGCCTGTTTCCTGTACCAGCTTTCCATGGCTGCCTTCACAAGCGGCTCGTCATCATCCCGGCCTGAAAAAGGGCCGGATACCAGAAATTTATCGCCGGTATCGCATACCCGGAACCGTTCCGTCTCATAATCCTGTTCGAAATGAAGTTTTTTTAAAGTTCCATGAAAGAGCAGTTCCGCCCCCTCCGTCCAGTGAAACTGCTCCCGTTTCTCCAAATCTTCCCTGATTCTGGAAGCGTGCGCAAAGATCCATTCCTGATTCCGCTGCGCAAACTCATGGCCGGTCTTCCACGATAGCCGTTCCGGTATCCGCACGACAATCTCTCCCGCCCTGGTTACGGAGACCGCCATCGTGCGCCTGGCGGATTTCACGATCCTGTAAGGGAAAAAATCCCCATCTTCACAGATGAGTATCCCCTGGTCAGGCAGCGCCTGTTTTTCAGTTTTCATTTTATTTTCACATTCTTTTCTGTCATGCTTCAGTCCTGCATTTTCCTTCGGTACATACCGCATTCTCACGGCCTGTATGTCACATTATAGCGGATAATGTCAAAAGAAACAAGTGTGAATGTTTCCGCCGTGCCTGGACAGACTATAACATGGTACTATCTGCCAAAATAACGAAAACATACGGAGGTTCCCCTTATGAAATATTTTCACGGCTATCAGAAAAAACATTCCTTCTTCGAAGGCTGGTACTTAAAACATCAGTCTCCTGACGGCGTACTCGCACTGATTCCGGCATACCACATCGACAGGCAGGGAACCCCCTCCGCTTCTCTCCAGATTGTCACCAATACCGAATCGTGGGTTATCCGATTCTCCGCCGGCCAGTTCCGGGCGGCCTCCAGTCTTTTTTATGTAAACCTTGGCACCTCAACCTTTTCCGAACAGGGCATCCATCTGGATATTGCCGCAAAAGAGGTGACGCTGACCGGTCACCTCTCTTACGGGCCGTTTACACCACCCGGTTACGATATTATGGGGCCTTTCTGCGCCGTTCCGTTCATGCAGTGCCGCCACGGCGTCTTAAGTCTTTCCCACCGCCTGTCCGGCCAGCTGGTCTTAAACGGGAAAAAGCTGAATTTTGACGGAGGTCTCGGCTACATCGAAAAAGACTGGGGCAGTTCCTTCCCCTCCCGGTACGTATGGACCCAGTGTACCTGGACTGATAAAAAGACGAAAACGCCCTGCTGCGTCATGCTTTCCGTTGCTGATATTCCCTTTGCCGGGACACATTTCACCGGCTCTGTCGGTTCGGTCTTCTTCCGCGGAAAAGAATACCGCCTGGCCACCTACAAGGGGCTCAAAATCCTGGAATTCACCGCACGCGAGCTTCTGGTCAGCCAGGGCGGCCTGATGCTTCACGTCAACCTGATCAAGGACCAGCCTCTGTCCCTGGCCGCTCCCTCCTTCGGAAGCATGAGCCGCACCATAAAAGAGAGTGCGGCCTGCCAGGTCCGCTGCCAGTTCTTCTGTCAGGAAAAAAAGATCTTTGATATCCTGTGCCACCATGCGGGTTTTGAGTCTTACGGCTGAAAACGGCCTTCCAGCGCAATGAACTGATCAAACAGCAGCCGGCTCACTCTGGCTCCGAATACCGTCGCCGGATGCGCCGGATAGTACATGGCGTCGCTGAATTTCCTGTTGAACATCACCAGCACATACGGACCGTACGGAGTGTATATGATTCCGCCGTCATTTCGGCAGGCATTCATGCTGCCGCTCTTGGAAGCCACAGTCACCATCACGTCATCCGTATTGTCGCTGTCCATGTAAACTGCCGGGAAATCCTTTGTAATCATGCTGTTGTAATGCTGCTTCTTAAAGATCTCCAGCATTTTTGCGTCCGATTCCGGGCTGATTAAAGTCCCCGCCGCCAGCCTCGTAAAAATGCTGGCGTAATCCCTGGGAGTCGAAGTTCCCAGCTTGTCATACCGCTCAAAATGAAGAGGATTATACAGCACGGTGTCCCTGCAGCCCAGTCCGCGGATGCAGGCGTTGATCGTATCCAGCCCCAGATAGTCAATCATCATGTTCGTCGCCACATTGTCGCTTACAATGATCATCAGGGTGGCGGCGTCCTTCACCCTCAGTACCGCTCCCGGCTCCAGAGCACACAGAACTCCGCTTCCGTCTACTGTGTGTTCCTCCTTAAATTCCACCATATCCTCTAAGCTGGCTTTCCCCTTTTCCACCTGATCAAACAGACATGCCAGAATATACGTCTTTATGGTGCTGGCCGTCTCAAACGCCTCATCCGCGCCGATGGCAATTATATTTCCATGTAAATCATCGGCGTAAATGCCCATTGTTCCATCATAACTCATGAGCTCCGCTTCAATCCGTTTTTCTATCGTCAGTCTCTTATCCATTCTCTTTCTCCTCTTCCGTTTCTGTGCCGCAGATCCGTGCTGCGCTGCTTATCCGCTCCCGGAACGCATGGTCCTGTCAGAAAATGCTTCCTGCCGCATACAGGCTCTCCGCCAGATCGGCTCTGAAATCCGCGTCCTCCGGATTCAGGCTGTTGATCACCACTCCGCCGCTTCCCGCCTTTCCAGTGGAATGAATATACCTTCCATCTCCCATATACATGGCAATGTGTCCAGGAAAATAGAGCAGATCCCCCATTTTCATCTCGTCCTTTGCGATCTCACGGACCGGATATCCCTCCACGATTTTCGCGTCCCGCCAGGTCAGAATTCCATTCATCATATAACTTACCGAGGTAAGCCCGGAACAGTCGATCCCGGCGGTGGAACGGCCGCCCCACCGGTACTGAATCCCCAGATACGTCTTTGCAGTCTCCACCACGGCCCGGCGAAACGCCTCCTTATCCACAATTTTCTTCTGCGGAAGCGTCTCTGTCCACAAACCGGCCTGCGAAAACTCTTTGTTTTCCAGAAACTGCTCCCTGATGTATCCAAAACGGCCGTCTGCCAGCTTCACCTTCCCCCAGCCTTCTATGCCGCATTCATACGGTATCACACTCACCAGCGAACCACGGAACAGGCTGACGAGCCTGACTCCCTGCACTTTGGGCACTGACACCACATCGACGCAGAAAGCCGTGGTCACCATGAGACCGCCTTCCTCCCACGCCATCATTTCCTCTAAAGAGACCAGCCGCACCGCTTCTTTCCGCACATAGCCCGTATAACCATAAAACGTGCGCACCGGCAGATATCCACGGTTCATCTCCGTCCTCTGCCCCGTCTCATCGGTCTCCCTCCCGATAACCGCCATCCCGGCAGCCTCCTGACCGTTAACCTCCGCCCCGGTAACCTCCGGTCCAATAACCCCCGGCCCGGTAATCGCAAGCCCCGTTCCATACATCGCCTCATCCGCAATGGCGGACAGCACCATCCCATCCTTCACCACGGTCTCTGCCGGAATCTCGTAAATAGTCGCAACCGGCTGTATCACAATTCCATACTGCATCGTTCCATCTCCTGTTCCGGACTCCACGGATTTCCCCGGGCCGCAGGAAAGGCAGCGCCAGGGCCTGTCTGGAAATTCATTTCCGCCATCTGCACGCCGCCTTCCTGCTGCCTCTCTTCTCGTTCCATATAGTCCTTTTCTATGATTTCTGCGAAGGTCTCCTCCGCGCCCGGCAGTCCGTTCTCCAGGTCTTTGCACGGATAGCGGGTGCTATATGTGCAAGGACTTTAAGAATGGACTACCAGTCCCGGTACAGCTTCTTATAAGCTTCATACTCACTGCCGTTAGCCAGCACATAGTGTTCCGGCCTCACCTCCCGCCAGGAAGGCTTATCCGTCTCATAGTGATGCATGGAGGCGTCATAGACCAGAAGCTTCTTTTCCCTCTCATGCCGCGGATCCGGCATGGGGATCGCTGACAGCAGCGCCCTCGTATACGGGTGAATGGCGTGAGTAATCAGTTCCTCCGTCTCAGCCATTTCCACGATCTCCCCTTTTCTGATGACCGCAATTCTGTCCGTGATAAACCGCATGACCGACAGATCGTGTGCGATAAACAGATAGGTGATCCCCCTCTTCTTCTGCATATCCGCCAGAAGGTTTAACACCTGCGCCCGGACCGACACGTCAAGTGCAGAGATAGGTTCATCCGCAATGATAAACTCCGGATTCATAATCAGTGCCCTGGCAATACCGATTCTCTGCCGCTGACCTCCCGAAAACTCGTGGGGGAACCGGCTGGCAAACTCCGGCAGCAGACCCACATCGAGGAGGGCCTGGTCCACCCGTTTCTTCCGTTCCTTCTCGCTGATCCCCTTCTCAATGTTCATCAGGCCTTCGCTGATGATGTAATCCACCTTGGCCCGCTCATTCAGCGAAGCCTGAGGGTCCTGAAAGATCATCTGGATTTCCCCCATGACCTTCCTGTCCAGCTCTCTGGAGATTCTGCCGTTGATCTTCTCGCCTTTATAGATGATATCCCCGCCGGAAGACGGGATAATTCTCATGACTGCCCGGCCGATGGTCGTTTTACCGGAACCGGATTCTCCCACCAGTCCGAAGGTCTCTCCCTTGTAGATCTTGAAATTGACCTTCTTGACCGCCTCATACCGCTTCTTCCGCTCACCGAACGTGACGTCCAAATCCTTTACATCCAATAATACTTCTCTTTTCATGAAAACAGACCTCCGTTTCGGATTTTTTCAACCACGGAAGGCGGTTCCACCTTCGGTGCCCGTTGATCGAGCAGCCAGGTCTTGGCCTTATGGGTCGGTGACACGTCAAAATACGGCGGCTGTTTTATAAAATCGATCTTTAACGCCTTCGGATTTCTCGGTGCAAACGCGTCCCCCTTTATCTCCGTAAATAAGTTGGGCGGCGTCCCCGGTATCGAGAAGAGATCCGTTCCCTTCACTCCCACCTGCGGAAGCGACGAGAGCAGCGCCCACGTATACGGGTGTCTCGCGTCATAGAAAATGTCCTCGCCCGTCCCGATCTCGATAATGTCTCCCGCATACATCACGGCCACACGGTCCGCAATATTGGCGACCACGCCCAGATCGTGCGTAATCAGGATGACGGATAAATGGTATTTGTGGCGCAGTTCCTTGATCAGATCGAGAATCTGTGCCTGGATCGTCACGTCCAGCGCCGTCGTCGGCTCGTCACAGATTAAAATCTGCGGATTGCAGGCAATGGCGATGGCAATTACCACACGCTGCCTCATGCCGCCGGAAAACTCATGGGGATACTGGCCGAACCGTTTCTCAGGCTCGCTGATCCCCACATCCGCCAGGTATTGCAGTGTTCTGGCCTTTGCCTCGGCGCGGTTCACATTCTGGTGAAGCAGCACCGCCTCCATGATCTGCACACCGATCGTTTTTAACGGACTTAAGCTGGTCATGGGGTCCTGCATGATCATGGCGATCTCACGTCCCCGGATCTTCAGCCATTCCTTTTCCTTTTTCAGTGAAGTCAGCTCCACCGGCTCCCTGTTGTCCGCACCGTAGTACGTGACTTTTCCCGCCGTCACATGGCCGTTCTGGTCCAGAAGTCCCATGAAGGACTTGGTAAACACGGATTTCCCGCTTCCCGACTCTCCCACGATGGCCAGGATCTCTCCTCTGTGTAATTCCATGGAAATTCCTCTGATTGCATGCAGAGTCTTTCCTCTCAGTTCAAATTTAATCTCTAAATCTTCTACCGTCAGTATCTTCTCTGGCATTCCGTTCCTCCTTCTGATCGATCCGTTCTGTCCTGTCTTCTATACATGGTTCTTCGGGTCAGCCGCGTCGGAAAACGCATTGCCGATAATATAGAACGAAATAGTGACAAACGAAAGAATGATGGTGGGATATACCAGCTGGTAACGAAGCGCCGGGCTGGTGATAAGGGCGCGGCCCTCATTGATTAAGTTGCCAAGGCTTGGAATGTTGACCGGAAGCCCCAAACCAATGTACGTGATAAAAACCTCATTTCCAATGGCGGACGGAATCGTCAGCGCCATACGCAGCATAATAACCGACACCAGATAAGGAAGCAGGTTTTTTATGATAATCTTCGCCGTCGGCGTGCCGAGACAACGGCTGGCCACATTGTAATCCCTGTCGCGGATAATCAGAATCTGGTTTCTGATAAAACGCGCCATCTGAATCCATCCCGTAAGGCACATGGCGAAGATCAGTGTCTTCACACCCGGCTTCAAAATATAGGAAATCAGAATCAGAACAATGGTATTCGGTATGTTGTCGATAATATTATAAATCTCAGTCAGTATAAAATCAGCCTTCCGCACATACCCCCAGATGACGCCGACCGTGATGCCGATCAGCGCTTCCGCCAGCGCCACCGATAAGCCGATCAGCAGGGACGTCCTGGTTCCCGCCCAGATTCTGGCCCACAGATCCTGGCCGATGGAATTGGTTCCCAGAATAAACTGGTCTCCGGGCGGAATATTGCGATACTGCATTCCCGCCTCATCATTGACGATCGTATTCGGGTCATACTGGCCCGGAAGATGCGGCTGAATAAAGGTAAAGGCCAGAAGAAGGAGCAGGAGAACGAGAAGAACAACTGCCCCCTTATTCTTTAAGAAAGCCCGGAACGTGCTGCTCCAGTAGGAGTAGTTGCTGTAGCCGGTCCGCTCCACCTCCGCTTCGTTAAAACCGGCGAAGGAGAACAGCTCTTCATCCGTCTGTGGGGCGCCCTTTGCCGCCTGTTCCATGCTGTCCATCAGCTCTGCCTCTTTCGTATGGCGGTAAGAAAACTGCTTCATCATCTGTCACCTCCCTTTTTGCTTAAGCTGATTCTCGGGTCAAGCAGAACCATCAGGATATCGCCGAGAAGCAGACCCATAACACCGACGCAGGCATAGAGAAGCACAATTCCCTGAACCATGGTATTGTCGTGCTTCTTAATCACCGTGACGAGCAGGCCGCCCATTCCCGGAATGCTGTACAGGGATTCGATATAGATGGAGCCGATGACCGTATTTAAAAATGCGGTCGGTATGTACTGGGCCAGCGGAACAAAGGCGTTTCGGAAAATATGCTTAAACATGACGCCGCCCTCGGACATGCCCTTTGCCCTGGCCAGCTTCACGTAATCCTTATTGCTCTCATCCACCATGTAGCGCCTCAGCCACATGCCGTAAAATGCGATATTATTTAAAGACATGGAGACGACCGGAAGAATCCAGTACTTCGGATCGTCGATCTGAAACAGCAGGCCGACTCCCAGCGCCTGCGTTCCGTACAGCTGGATATAAAGGAAGTAGACCGCCGCAGGAACCGCCTGGATACAGACGATAAATAACGTCCCCAGCTTGTCAAACCATCTGTACTTGTACCTGGCCATCAGCGCTCCCATGGGAAGCCCGACAAACAGCGAAACAATCATGGACAGGACGCCCAGTTTAATAGACACCGGAACCTTATCGGCCAGAATCTCCGCTACCGGCACATTCGCCCGGTAAATTCTGGATACCCCTAAGTCTCCGTGCACCAGGTCGTTAAAGAAGCGTACCACCTGCACCGGAAGCGGATCCGTAAGTCCCATCTCCTGTAAGCTTACCTGGATCTGCTGTGGGGTCAGCTTATCAAAATTGGTGAAATAGCCTTCAATCGGCATCAGACGCAGCAGACAGAAAACGACAGTCAGAATAATGATCAGAGTAAGAAATGATCGGGCAATTCTTTTACCTAGATATTTTAGCATCAGCAACATAACTCCTTTGTAATTTCTTTTTCTAAAAACCCTCTCGGAAGCAGATGTCATCGGCAAATGCGTAAACTACATCTATTTCCGAGAACATTTTTACGTATTTCCGCAGTGATGCGGATGCCTGCCAGAATGTAAAATTCCGGCAAGTATCCGCTCTTTCTGGTTTTACTGGCCTGCTTTTTCCTTATTCGCCTCAAACTCTTCCATTGAGATGTAATGATCCTGCAGATGCTGGCCCTTATACTTTAAGTTGGACACACCAAACGGCGCATACTGGCCTTCAAACACATTGATCTTCGTCGCAAGATACTTGCTTACGCTGATGCTGAAAGGCACGACAAGCGCATGATTAATCAGAGCGGCTTCCGCTTTGGCGAATGCCTCATAACGAGCGTTGATATCCACCTTGATGTCCTTGGCTTCCTCAATCGTCGTAAAGTACTCTAATACCGCATCCGCAGATGGTGTTCCATCCTCGATGGCCTTCGCAAGATTGGCGTACTTGTAGCCCGGATCATAGCCATTTTCGCCTTTCGCCTGGTAGAACGGATCGGTCCAGGTCTCCGGGTCCGCGTAGTCGGCGCCCCAGTTACACTTTAACATTGCGTACTTTCCGTTGCGGCGGATCTCAGTCAGGAACCCGTCGGTTGGACCAGTCTGCACGATAATATCGATAAAATCAGTTCCCAGCAGTGATTCCATCTGCTGTTCCACTACCTGACACTCCTTATCCCAGTTGACCTCGGTTGGATTGTACGGCAGAAGAACTTTAACAGGGAAGGTAACGCCTTCGGCCGCCAGTTCACTCTTTGCTAAGTCACGGTACTCCACGGCTTTCGCCTCATTAAAGGTATCTCCCAGAGCCGCCATATCGCCAATCTCAGTAAAATCAGTTCCATCTGCATTATAGGTAAACTTCGCCGGAGTAATGGTATGGATCACGTAATCTTCCGGAACGTTCGGCTCCAGCACGGCTACTTCCTTGGTCTTATTCAGCGCGGAAGAAAGGGCCTTCCGGAAATTCTCATTATTTACAGCCTTTCTCCAGTTATCCGGCTCATACTCCGCATCGAACTGCGGATCAAAGTTGAAGCAGTAGAAATAGGAGTAGCTGTTTCTCGGCCGCTCACGGCTGATCAGGTTCTTTGTATCCTCGTTGCTCATCCAGTCGTCCAGAATATCAGCTGTGATTTCCGCGTAATCGATCTCGCCTCGTTTAATCATCTCCGGTCCAATGGTATTTGCTTCCGCATTGTATATCTTCTGAATTTCATCAATATAAACGATATCTGCATCATAGTTTAACGTATTCTTTTTGTAAATCCGGCGCTCCTGAGGAGAAAATTCCGACATATAGTAAGAGCCATTGTAGTACATCTTATCCGCATCCGTTGCAAACGTCTTGCCAAGTTCCTCCAGCTGAGGCCCATAAGCAGGCATGTAGACGATATATGCCAGAGAAGACAGGAAATACGGAACTTCTGTTTCCAGCGTATAGGTAAGCGTATGGTCATCCACAGCCTTCACTCCGACCTCTGAAAAATCAATGGCATTCCATACCACACCGTCATCATCGGCTCCGCCGTTGTAAACAAGACCGTTGTAATATTCTTTGGCATTTGCAATCACACCGAACAGATTCTGTACAATACCGCTCTCATATTCCGGTGTCAGCTGGTATTTGATGGCGTCGACGTAATCCTGTGCCGTCACATCGGCTACCGGTGCTCCCGTGTTATCCACCCATTTGGCTTCTCTTAAGTGAAAGGTCCACGTCTTAGACGGCTCGTCATATTCCCACTCCGTCGCCTGGCCCGGCCGAATCTTGCCTTCACTGTCATACTCGATCAGAGTATCGATACAGTAAGCTGCCGTTTTAAAATCAGCTTCTGACGCAGAGACCAGATAATTTAATGTCGCAACCTCCCCCGAGTACAACTCCTTATACACGACCGGCTTTCCCCCGTCTTCGCCCTTCCCGTTCTCATTTTTCCCGGCTTCATTTCCGGCCTGGGCGGTGCTTCCGCCTTCCGTCGTCTTTTTACCGCCGCATCCGCTGAGCACGGTCGAAGCAGCAAGAACGGCACAGAGCAGTGCCGCAGTCAATCTTCTTTTCTTCATAAGTTATCCTCCATGTTCCTAATATTTCTAACCCTTTCGGGATTAGTTCTTATACACTTTGGCCGGTTACGGCTCAAACCCGGGAACTCCTGTAATGCCGATCCCGTCATTCTCGTTCATTCGGATCATCGCGCCTTCATAAACCGGCCCTCCCGTATAAGGATCCACGGAACAGAGCGATGGGCCATCCAAATCCGCGCGGGTAATAATCCCCTTCCCCGCCGCCAGATGAGCCGCCGCGCTGACCGCGATCTTACTCTCCAGCATACACCCGATCATGCACTCCACACCATAGCTTTCCGCTATGGCGCAGATCTTCAGTGCTTCATAAATTCCGCCGGTCTTCATCAGCTTAATATTAATGAGATCCGCCGCCCGGTTCTGGATAATCCGCACCGCATCCTCCGGTGAAAACACACTTTCATCCGCCAGAACAGGCGTGGCCACATTGGCCGTCACAAACTTCATCCCGTCAAAATCGTGGGCATTCACCGGCTGTTCCACTAAATCCATCTCGATTCCCGAATCCTCCATGGCCCTGATAATGCGAACAGCGTCCTTGGCCGTCCAGCCCTGGTTGGCGTCGATGCGCAGACGGATCTCCGGGCCTACAGCCGCCCGAATCTCCCGGATTCTTTCAATATCTTTTACGCCTTCTTTTCCCACCTTGATTTTCAGGATCCGAAAGCCCTGTTTAACCGCCTTTAAACTGTCCTCCACCATCTCGTCCACACCGTTGACGCTGATGGTCAGATCCGTCTCCACTTCTGTCCTGCTGCCTCCCAGAACCCGATACAACGGTTTCCTGCAGGACTGGGCATACAGATCATAGAGCGCCATATCCACAGCCGCCTTGGCCGACGTATTCTTCACAATACAGCCGTGAAGCTTTTTCATCATGCCGTCCAGGTTATCGATCTCCATTCCAATCAGATTCGGAGCGATAAATTCCTCCACGGCACACCGGATCGATCCTTTCGTATCCCCGGTTATCACAGCTGTGGGAGGGGCCTCTCCGAAGCCCATTCTGCCGTCATCCGCGGTCACTTTGACCACAATATCATTCACGCTGTTCACGGTCCGCAGAGCCGTCTTAAACGGTGTCACAAGCGGAATATTCACCTCCGCCGTCTCGATCTTCGCTATTCTCATACTCAAACCTCCGAATTTCTATGATACAGCCACAGAGCCGTCTCCGCCATCACACGCTCGTAAGCCGGCGTGTCGGTATCGTTTCCACAGTAACACACGATAAATGGCTGTTTTGCATATATAATTCCAACATCATGTGTAATTCCGCAGTCCTCCCCCGTCTTGTGGGCGATTTCCGGTTCCTCCGGCAACGCCTGTAAATAAAACGGTATTTTGCTGCACAGCTGCTGGTTCTTCAAAATAGAAATCATCGCTTCGCTGGCCGTCCGGCTCACCAGCCGTCCCTGATACATCTCCCGCAGAAGACGTCCCGTCTCCGCCGCCGTTATGTAGTTCTGGATTCCCTGCTTCGATTTCTCCGTATCGTACATCTTCCGCCGGAGCACCGTATCGCGGTATCCCAGCCGCCTGATGGTGCGGTTAATCTCCTCGATTCCCAAAAGATCGATGAGCACATTCGTCGCCGTATTATCGCTGAAAATAATCATCAGTGTCACGAGATCAAGAACCGTCACTTCGATTCCGTCATGGAGATACGTAAGTGCCCCGCAGGACGGCACACAGTCCTCCCGCCTCATGCGGATGATCCTGTCCGGACTCAGAGTCCCCTCTTCAAACCTTGTAAATGCCTCTGTCATCACAAACAGCTTGATGACGCTGGCTGCCATCATCCGTTCCTCCTCGTGATACGCCGCCCGTTCACCGGTCACAAGATTTTCATAATAAAATCCCGTCTTTCCCGGAAGAGCTTTTATCTGATCTGTCACATTGAGTTCTATTGTATCCAGCCCTGGCGCCTCTGGCTTTATGCCCTCTGTCATACCGCTTCCAGTCCCCTCTCCTGTCTGTTCCGGTCCGCATCCGCACTGCACGGGCCGCGGCCGCAGTCAACATTTCATATAGAAAAAAAGAGGCACTGCACCTACCACCTACAGCTACCTCATTGCACCTGATTTTGCGACCGATCCGTATTCTTTATGAAATATAATCTTATGTATAAGTATAATAAATTTCACAAAAAAAGCAAGCAATATTTCCCGTTCTTCCGGTAATTTACAGCCATTTTCCGCAGGATTCTCCTCCTGCACCGCTGTGGGGAGACTACTCCTGAAGCTGCGCTTTCAACAGCTGAAACTGATTCTTGTGAAACGATATCTGCCCTTCCTTCTCAAGCCGCCCCAGCTCCTTCGACAAGGCGCTCCTGTCCACGGCCAGATAATCCGCCATTTCCTGCCGGTTTAAGGGGATAGAAAAGGATTCCCCTCCCGCCTTCCCTGCCTGCTCCGAGAGATAGGAGAGAATCTTTTCCCTGGTTGAACGTTTTCCCATATGGCCGATCTTCTGTGTCAGAGCCATATTCTTTTCCGCCAGGATCTTAAGCATATTACGGACCAGACGGTTATGGAACTCACATGCGGACGGACATACCGTAATCATTCGCTCACAGTTTATAAAGAGCACCTCAGTCTTCTCCGCAGCAGTCACGCTGACCGGCAGGGCTTCCACACGAGCAAAGGAAAACGCCTCCCCAAACAGACCGCCCCGCTCCACATGGGCCATAATCGTCCGGTTTCCCCAGAAATCATCGGAAAACACCAGCACACTGCCCGATAAGACCATGCCAACCTGATCCGCCCGGCCTCCTGCCATAAAAATATAATCTCCCTCATCAAACCGGACTCTTCTGCCGCCGAGACACGGAAGCAGCTGCTCCAGTTCCCCATTTTCAATTCCGTCAAACAGTGAAACCATCGTACTCCTCCACACCAATCTTTTTTATTCGATTACTTCCCGTCTGTTTTACAATTTCTTTTCTATTTCGTTGCAAAAACAACATACTTTTATGTTTCAGTATAGTATGATACCTCTATCGAGTCAAGGAGGAAAAAACTATGATAAGAAAAATCATTCACATTGATACAGATGCCTGTACCGGCTGCGGGCTGTGTGCCGAAGCCTGCCACGAGGGCGCGATTCAGATGACAGACGGAAAAGCAGTTTTGACAAGAGAGGATTACTGCGACGGTCTGGGAGACTGTCTGCCGGCCTGTCCTGCAGGGGCTATCTCCTTTACAGAGCGCGAAGCGCCTGCCTACGACCACGCGGCTGTACAGAAGGCCAAACTGGCCCGGAATCAGGCAGGACAGGCAGGCCGGGAAAGCAGCTGCGCCTGTCCCTCTGCTGCCTCCCGCTCCTTATCCGGCAGCACCGCTCAGAATCCATCAGGAATAAAAGAAGTCCCGGGCTGCCTGTCCCAATGGCCTGTTCAGATCAAACTGGCGCCTGTCCACGCTCCCTATTTTGACAATGCCGACTTATTGATCGCGGCGGACTGCACCGCTTTTACCTACGGGAATTTTCATCACGATTTCATCCGGAACCACATCACCCTGATCGGCTGCCCCAAATTAGACAACACCGATTACTCCGATAAGCTGACGGAAATCCTGCGGGAAAATACCATCCGCTCCATAACGGTAACCCGCATGGAAGTTCCCTGCTGCGGCGGAATAACGTTCGCGGTAGAACGGGCAGTCGAAAACAGCGGGAAAGATATTCCCTGTAATGTGTTTACCATAGGGATTGATGGGAATTTGCTGTAAAGACAGATTAAAGATACCATAGAAAAAAGACACCCGCAACCGGATGTCTTTTTTACTTAAAACCCTTGATTTTATTAATGCGCCGAACATGATTCGAACACGCGGCCTTCTGGTCCGTAGCCAGACGCTCTATCCAGCTGAGCTATCGGCGCATATTGCTTTCGCAACGGTATTAAGTATAGCCGATAGCAATCATTTTGTCAACTGGTTTTTGTTTTTTTCTTTATTTTTTGTGATTCACAAATGAAAATGTCCCGATTATACCGAGAAAACTTGTAGATAATGAGAAAGCCATTGGGTATGCTGCTTCCCCGATGGCGATGGCTGTTTTACGGTTTTCATTGACATCTGGGCTTTCATTAGAACCCTCAAGGATCAAAGGACTCATTGCTGACAAGAAAATTGGAATAAATGGGACATTTACAATCGTTTTTCATAATTTCCAGTAAATAATCCCATCGCGCGCGATTCTCTCCACAAGCCCTTCGCCATACATAAATTCCAGGCAGGAGAATGTCTTCGCCCAAATCTGGGTACAGGAGACGAAATGGCGGTAGTCCGGCGGCCCCTGGCTTCTTCCGTAGGCCCGGACGCCGACATCCCGGGTGGTCATAAGCCCCCCATCCTCTTCCAGTATCCTCTTCATGATCTCACATTTATCCAGATAGCCAAGAATAATCCGGTTGGCTTCCTTTCCCACATCCTCTATGGGACCGTAATGGCACGGCAGAATCCGACAGTCCGCATACCGGTGTTTCATATAGCCAAGGGACTCCATATAGCATTTTAAAAGTCCCAGATCCTTCTGCTGGCTGCCCACAATCGGCACAATGGTCGTCATAATCTGATCCCCGCAAAACAGGAATCCATGTGACCTCTCATAGAGCCCGCACTGCCCGAACGTATGGCCCTTTAAAGAAACGACATCGAATACATACTCCCCATAATCCAGGGTCTCGCCGGGATGGACCGGGATAAAGCTGAAATCCTGGGCTTTTCCACGTTCCGCATAAGCGCGGCCGGTATATTCCATAATAGCCTGATAGACCTCCGGCGTATCCTTTTTTGTCACACCCACGATACGCAGATTCTGAATGCGCGACGCTTCATCCGCCAGATAGCAGTGAAGCAGATCTGCCCGCTTCCTGGTCTCCTCCGGATTCATAAACACGCTGGCTCCAAGCTCCTGCAAAGCCGGTACCAGCCCCGTATGATCCGGATGGTCGTGGGTAATGAACACGTCCAGGTCCTTATAGGAGACTCCCAGCGTCTCCACCATGCTGCGCAGAATCTCCCAGTCCCGTTCAAACCGGAAGGAGGTATCCACCATCAGACTGCGTCCCGGCTGCCGGATCAGATAGAGATTGCGCGGACTCATGTGACGGTCAGAATAGGAAATCGTCTCCTGAAATATATTGTGGTAAATTTCCTGCATATCGTTCTCCCCCTCACATCGCTGCTGTTTACCGTTAATAATCTCCATTGTAAAAACTTTCCGGACAAATGTCAAATAGAATTCCGGACTGCCACGGTCTCTCCTGATTTTTCAATGGCTCTGGTTTACCAATACCTTCAAAACTGCTGCTGGTGCCAATACAGGTACTGGCTTTTCCATTGTTAATCCTGTATAATAAATATATCGATTAATTGGAGGGGATTATGAATTTACCACAATTGTACTATTTTCGAAAACTGGCAGAAGTTCAGCACTACACCGAGGCAGCCAAAGCGCTTTACATCACTCAGCCAAGCTTAAGCGACTCCATCGCATCTCTGGAAAAGGAACTCGGGGTATCCCTTTTCCAGAAAAAGGGACGTAATATCCAACTCACCAAATACGGAGAAGAGTTTTACCAGTACGTCAGCGAATCCCTGAGTATCCTGGAACACGGCATCTCCCTGATCAAGGAGAAATCCGGTCACATCAGCGGCTCCATCGATATTGGCTGCATTCCTACCCTGTTAGGCGACTTTTTACCGGAGGCCCTGGATCTTTATCAGCAGAAGAATCCTCTTGCCACGCTTAATATCTACCACGGAATGTCCATTGAGGTGGCACAGGGCGTTTCCTGCGGCAAATATGACATCGGCTTCTGTTCCATGGTGGATGACATGCCCGATCTGGTCTTTGTTCCCATTACCTATCAGGAACTGATCGCCATTGTCCAGGACAACCACCCGCTGGCAGACCGGGGCGCCATGTATCTGTCCGACTTAAAGGATTACAGGCTGACCACCTACCGGGATACGATTCCCATCGGCAAGGTCGTCCGCAGGCTGCTGAAAGAAAAGGGAGTGGAGGCTGTCTATTCCTATGACGATGAAATCTCCATTGCAGGCAGAATATCCAAATCCTCGAAGGTAGCCATTGTAGCCGACACCCCTTATTTAAGGCAGTTTAACAACCTTTCCAAAGTCCGGCTCCTCGACGTCCCCAAAGATACCCGCATGATCTACATGGTATACAGCAGGAAAAACTTCATCACCTCCGCCGTGGAGGCCTTTGCAAACTTTATGGTTGCCAATTGCTTAAACATGCCGGACTAGAGCGTATTTGAAAATTGCTTTCTGTTCTGCCCTGATCACCGTCCTGTCACGCAAAAAAGGAACCGCCCTCTGCTCTCGGAACAGAGGAACGGTTCCTTTTCTCATACTCACAATTTTCTAAAATGTAATACCAAAGGTAGCCATCAAAGCAATCACCAAACCTGCTGCTGCCGCCGGGATCATAGTCCCCAGAATCACATGCTTATAACTTTCTTTTAAGCTGCAACCGCAGATGGACATGGTTAGTATTGCCACGGAGGAGTTCGGCAGCTTATTTAAAATCAGGGCTGACTCTGTCACGATTCTGTGCAGGGCCTGGACATTGACCCCCATATCCACAAACGCCTGGCCAAAGCTCTCCAGGAAAATCGTTTCCCCGGAAATCGCAGACCCGGTCAGACCGGTCAAAACAGCAGTTCCGAAATACGCCTTTAAGTACACCGGCATATTCATGGATAACACGGCCTGCTGCAGCGCCTGAAACGCAGGCGACAGGCTGAGCACCTTGGAAAGTCCCATAACCGCCGCCACAGTCAGCATGGAATTCAGTCCGGATCCCGCGCCCGTTTTAGCGGAGGCCTTGATGTTCTCGATATGTTTAAACTGGGTCGCCATGATCAGCAGGATTCCCACGGTCAAAGAAAACAGAATACTCGTGGAGGTTCCCCAGCTGGAGGTGGCCACTACGATGCCGAATACCACAATAAACGGCAGTACCGACATTCCGATGCCGGGCAGCTCTTCATCACTCATAACCTTATTGGAGCTGGTATACATGGCCAGCAGCTCCTCATTCGTATGCTTCTTGTGGCTCTGGGCCTGGGCATAGTTGAAATATACAAAATAACACACAGCCACAATCGCGGTAAATACCAGGGATAAGAACGGCGCCGATCCCAGTGACGTTCCCAGATATCCGCTGGGAAGGACATTACAGATATCCAGGGTATACATAAATCCATTGGCAGAAGCTCCGCCGCCCAGCAGCATAAACGGAAGCAGCCGGCGGTCCATCTTATTTTCACGAAGCAGATTGTCAGCGATCGGATACAGTACAAACACCATGATATAGCCGTTGATGCCTAAAAGAGTAATAAAAAAGGTACAGATCAGGATGACCAGGCCCACCATCCTGGCTCCCAGCTTCTGGGTCAGCCATTTGGCAATTTTGGTGGCCAGTCCGGTTTCCAGCACCAGCTGTCCGAAGATACCTCCCATACCCAGGATCAGAAACCAGGAAGTTACGAAACCTCCGGCACCGCCGGAAAATGTGGTAAGAAGACCGTCGGACAGGCTAAGTTGACTGCTTAATAAGATAATTACCGCCGTTATCACGGTGGCGCAGATCATGTCAATCCCCTTGATGATCATGACTACTAAAAGCGCAATGGCAAAGATAAGCCCCATTGTTGCTAACATAAAAACACCTCCATCATTTATTATTTAGTTCCGGCCTGCACTTTCCTGCCGCTGTCATACTCTCTGTCCGGCCATCCGATTATCACATTCATCACCGTGGGAAGGATGAGGGTGAATAAATTGATATAGGATGCCGCAGTCAGTCCTTTCGATACCAGGGTCGTAAGCCCTGCCTGGGAAATCACCCAGGTAAGACAGATATAGACAAAAGTAAGGACAGCTCCCCGCCGGTTGCGCCTGGCTTCGGAGACCTTCGGATCTTCCCCGGTCTTTTTCTGATACCAGTTCAGAACGCGGTCATTAAAGCCCTGTGCATAGTTGATCGCCGTGGAGATCGTTGCAAAAAAGATTGCTATGGTAAGCAGCGTCAGGGAAATTGCCCTGACGGCGCCGCCCGCCCAGCCGTTCTGTACCACCATGATTGTATACACGGCTTTTCCGTTTGCCCATCCATCGTAAACCGCACTGTAGTTTCCCGCCAGGTTTATGGCGTTCATCTCCAGGAATACCCAGTTTACAATCACGGACAGGATCACCGCCCATCGCAGAGTTTTCTTATTATCAAACAGCTGCGCATGATTGACGTACGCGCCGAATCCAGCCAGATTCTGACCGGAAAAGATATAGGCCCATACAAATGCAATGAAAAGATATTTGAAAAAGCTGCCTGCGCCCGATGCGATCCCGGCCTCCATGCTGCTGCTCATAACAGCCATCTCGTTTGCCAGTTTTCCGCTTCCGATATTGAAAATAAGGTTCGGAACGTGAACGACAACCAGGGCGATAAAGATAACAGAACTCATGAAGACCGCATTTTTCCGTACCAGCTCCGTACCTTTCATACATAGAAGAAACATGATAATTCCCACAATAAATGTGGTCCATATGTACGGAATCCCCGTCAGCTCCTTAAGGGCTGAGCCGGAGGTGGAATAGGCCAGTGCCATACATACGATGAGCAGCCAGTTAAAATTCAGTTCATACACGATCTGCATCGGTTTTGCCAGCACGCCTCCCCAGAATCTGGAGCCGTATTTTTCAAGGAAATTCCCATAGTCGAAGGTTCTGAAATCCATGGCGAACTTCATGAAAAAATAGATGATAAAGCAGTTGATCGCCGCCACCACCAGAGGCATAAGCAGACAGAAGTACGGTTGTGTCACCTCCGGAAGCATACCGTAAAATCCTGTGTTCCGGAAAAAATAAGTCCAGGGTGTGGAGCCTGACGCAAAACCGCCTCCGCACTGCGAGCTGAATGCAATGGATACAAACACCAGCACAGCTCTCCAGTCTACAGCTGTCCCACCGCTTCCAACATTTTCGCTTTTCATACGTAAACCCTCCTCGCTTATATTTAACAGACATCATTGCATGAGTTCTGTTAATTTATTAACAAAAGAATCTAAAAAAATCCCCTACCTCTCCGCTTCCTTTTCCCGTGTCTGCCAGTGTGCCGTCATTCTGTCCAGCGGCATTTCCAATAGTCCGGTCCCCTCAGAATATGCGTAAACCGCAAAGCCCCTCTTACAGCGGAACACGCATTCCAGACAGGGATCTTCATCGCAGTAGCAGAACGCATCCGTATCTGCCAGTGCAAATACCATGGGGGAACGTTTTTCCTTCCTCACATATTTTAAATAACCGCCCGTAAAGGTCTTCAAATAGATCCACTCCGGTACGCAATCCTGTTTTTTCGTCTTCCACGATACCTTTACCGCGTTGTCGTTATAGCCGCCGGTAATCTGGTAACTGAGTTCTAAAATCTCCTTTGCCTCCCCGGCGTCTGTCGGCACCAGGCGCTCTGCTTCTTCACTGCAGCAGAAAATCTTCTTCTCCTCAAGCGCCTGGCCCCCGGTAACTGGAAATAAGCTGTTACAGCTTCTGCAGCGGTAAAACACGACCTCCGGACACTGATCCGCGCGAGGTTTTCTGGTATCCCGGCATCTTTTCGGTCCAAATTTCTGTTCAATCATTGTGCTCCGGCCCCTCCATTCTCTTTTCCAGTTCCTCTTTCAACAGATACTTCTTTACTTTCCCGCTGCCCGTATGGGGAATACGGTCGATCAGTTCCAGTCTCTCCGGCCAGAACCGTTTCGGGACGCCGTTCCGGCAAAGCCATCCGGTCACATCCTCCAGCTTTAAATGTTCAAATCCCGGCAGCGGAACGGCAAAAGCGCAGATTCTCTCGCCCAGCCGGTCGTCCGGCATTCCGATCACCGTGTGGTCGCCCATTCCCGGACAGCCTTCCAGCCGGTCATTAATCTCGTTGGAATTCAAATTCTCTCCGCCGCGGACAATCATATCTTTCTTTCTTCCAATAATATGAATATTACCCGCCTCATCCATGACGCATAAATCACCGCTGTGAAACCAGCCGTCATCGTCCAGCGCGCCGTCCGTGATTCTTTTATCCTTTAGATATCCCACAAACACATTGGGTCCCCTGGAAAGCTCCTCTCCCGGTACCCCGGGCGGTACGTCGTTACCCTCGTCATCCACAACCCGGATCTCAACGCCTTCGATGGGCCGGCCGGACGTGGTTCCGTTTAATGTAAGCGCCTCCTCGGGCCGTACAAACACATGGGGAACGCTTTCCGTCGAACCGTAGACCTCACAGAGCAGAATTCCGAAGCTCCACGCCTTCTGCACCATATAGCCCGGCACCGGAGCGCCGCCGCAGAGGTAAAGCTTCAGGAACGGCAGTTCTCCGCCGCCGTTCTCCAGTTCCCGGAGAATATCATAGATAAATGGCGTAGCTCCCATAGAAAAAGTACAGCGCTCCCGATTCATCAGATCAATGGCCTCACGGCAGCGGTACTTCTGCTGAAGCACCACTTTCGCTCCGATCAGCATGGGAGCGATCAGCCCGTGATGGAAGCCGGTTGCATGATTTAACGGCGCAGGCATGAACATGATGTCCTCACTGGTCAGCCCCAGTTCCCTGGTAAATACCTCCTCGCTGTAACGGATATTATTGTGGGTGAGCAGAACTCCCTTCGTCCCGCTGGTCGTCCCGGAGGTGCAGAGTATCAGCGCCAGATCCTCTCCGGTCCGCCTGGTCTCCGCCCGGTCCAAGTCTGCCGGCCCGCTCTCCGCCTGGTCTGTCTCCATACTCCCGGTCCCCGCATCACATCTGTCCAGTATTTCCTGAAACGAGGCGATCGCTCCGGCATCCGGCTTTTCACCGCCCACAATGACGACACAGGACAGCGACGGAATGGATTCTCTCACAGCCAGAATCCGGCTCGCATAATCCGTCTTATGAAAAAAGGAGGGGCCGAAGTAAACCTTTGACTCTGTTAAATTCATGCTCCGGATCAGTTCCTTTTCCTCATAGGACATGGCGATGGGATGGGCTACGGCTCCGGTCATAAAGCAGGCGATCGTCACCACCGCGAACTCGCTCCAGATGGGGAGCTGGAACGATACCGCGTCTCCCGGCAAAACCCCCTGTTCCCGGAGAAAGGCCGCCACTTTCGATGCGGCCTCGTCCATCTGCCGGTAGGTATACCGATTTCCCCTGTCATCCACCACATATTCCCGTTCGGAATACTTCGTCACGGATTCTCTCCAACAGTCCAGCAGCGTAATATCCTTCCAGTAACCTTTGGAAAGATACTTTTCCCGCTGGATGGCATTGATCTTAATCTCATCAGTCATGACCCGTCTCCTATCCCTTTTTGTGCGCCTCCTGCCGGACCGCACGCCATCCGCGCATGTACTGCGGGATGTCCGGAGATCCGTTCCATCACCCCTGCTGTCTCGCCTTTAATTCCTTCACAAGAGCCGGAACAATCTCAAACACATCGCCTACGATGCCGTAATCTGCCACCTCGAAGATCGGCGCCGTATCATCCTTATTGATCGCCACAATGGTTCCGGAACCGCTCATGCCCGCCACATGCTGGACAGCGCCGGATATGGCGCAGGCAAAGTAGATCTTCGGAGTTACCGTAGTGCCCGTCTGCCCTACCTGTTTAGACTGCGGCATCCACCCTGAATCGACTGCCGCTCTGGAGCATCCGACCGTTCCGCCAAGCACGTCAGCCAGTTCCTTTAATACTTTGAAATTCTCTCCATTCTTCATACCGCGGCCGCCGGATACGATCACCTCCGCGTCCTGAAGCGGGATATCGTTGTCCTCGCACGCCTTTATGAAATCAACCACCTTCGTCCTGATCTCGCTTTCCGGTGTGTGGATGGGCTCCACAATGATCTCCGGTCTGTTATCCATCACCTTTTCCGGCTTTTTAAACGCCCCCGGTCTGCAGGTTCCCATCTGCGGTCTTGTCTCGCTGCAGAGGATCTGTGCATAAAGATTTCCGCCAAATGCAGGCCGTTCCCAGACCACATTACCGCTCTCCTCGTCGACGCTGAGCGCCGTACAGTCTGCAGTCAGCCCTGTACGCAGGCTGACTGCAATCTTCGAGCCCAAATCCCTGCCGTTTACGGTTGCCCCCACCAGAATCGTATTGGGTTCATACTTTTCGCAGAGCTTTAAGAATACATTTCCATAAGCGTCAGCGGAGTAATTTTCGTATTCGTCCCCCTTTACCACATAAATCTTATCCGCGCCGTACTCTCCGGCCTCCTTCACCGCCTCATCCACATCCTTTGCGATGACTACGGCACATAACTTCTGCTTTAAGCCATCCGCCAGCTTTCGCCCCTGGCCAAGCAGCTCAAGGCCCACGCTTTTAGGCTGCCCCTGGAAGCATTCGATAAATACCCATACGTCCTTACATGTATCAAAACTCATCTCTCGCGACCTCCTTTTGCCGTCCTTAAAGTACCTTTGCCTCTGCCAGCCTGTCAATCAGGGTCCCTGCGGTCTCCGCCGGGCTGCTGCCTTCAATGTTCATACAGTTAGCATTTCTCTTTGGTGTAAAAGTTGCTTTTACCTTTGTGGGGGACCCCTTTAACCCCATCTTGGTCGTATCGGACCCTGGCAGGCTCGCCAGAGTGATCTCTCCGATCTCTGCTTTTAAGGAAGTAAGAACGCCTTTGATGGTAGCATATCTGGGCTTATTGCTCTCCTTTGTCGCAGTGCAAAGCACCGGAAGGCTGGCCTCTATGATCTCCACGCCCTCTTCCACCTGGCGCCTGGCGATCACCTTATCGCCCTCGACCTCCATATCGAGAATATACGTCAGCCTGACCGCGCCCAAATGTTCTGCAATACTGGGGGCCGTCTGTCCCGTATCTCCGTCGATGGCCTGTTTGCCGCCCAGGATTACATCAAATTCACCCAGCATCTGAATCGCCTGAGACAGAATATAACTGGTGGCGTACGTATCAGAACCGCCGAAGGCGCGGTCGGTAACGAGATACGCTTCATCTGCGCCCATGGCCAGCGCTTCCCGGAGCACTGCCTTCGCCTGAGGCGGTCCCATGGAAATCACGGTCACTTTTCCACCATAGCGGTCCTTCAGCTGAAGGCCTGTTTCCAGTGCATTTTTATCAAAAGGGTTCATGATACTCGGTACGCCGGTACGAATCAGCGTATTTTTCACCGGATCGATCTTGATCTCAGTGGTATCCGGAACCTGTTTTATACAAACAACGATATTCATCTTCATCCCTCCTGGCAGTTTTTACTTATATTCCTTTTCCAACACACCTGCAATGGTCATCCTCTGAATCTGGTTTGCTCCCTCAAAAATCTGGAATACCTTGCAGTCCCTCATCAGTTTTTCTACCGGATACTCCCTGCTGTAGCCGTATCCGCCAAAGATCTGGACCGCATTGGAGGTCACCTCCTGAGCACAGTCGGACACAAAGGTCTTACAGATGGAGCCTTCCTTCTGCACCATGATTCCCTGATCCATCATCCGCATGGTATTGTTGACCAGGCATCTGGATGCTTCAATTTTGATTGCCATGTCAGCCAGCATCTGCTGTACCATCTGGAATTTAATAATAGGAGTATTAAACTGCTTTCTTTCTCTGGCATACTTCACGGATTCATCCAGTGCACGCTGCATGATTCCGACAGCCAGGGTTGCCACAAAGGCTCTGGATAAGTTGAGAGCGTTTAAAGCCAGCTTAAAGCCTGATCCCTCAGGGCCTACCATGGCGGATGCCCTGACCCGGACATTTTCAAAGATCAAATCCGTTGTATTCGACAGTCTGAGTCCCATCTTATTCTCGTGTGCTCCCACAGTAACACCGGCTGCATCCGCGTCAACAATAAATGCTGATATTCCTCTGTGGCCTGCCGCCGGATCCGTCTTAAAGAATCCCACAAAGACATCTGCCAGGGCCCCGTTGGTGATGAACGTCTTTGTACCGTTTAAAATGTACTCATCCCCGTCCTTCACAGCGGTGGCGCGCATCGCCGCAGGATCGGAACCGGCGTTGGGCTCCGTCAGGGCAAATCCGGCAAATCCGCCGGGGGCAATCTTATCCGCAAAATACTGTCCCTGCTCCTTTGTCCCTGCAAGGATTACATTTCTAAGTGCCACGAACGTGGTTACAAAGGTGATGGCGTAGCCCGCGTCCACCTTTGCCAGCTCCTCAAAAATCATGGCGGTGGTCTCATAGCTTAAACCGGTTCCGCCGTATTCCTCCGGGATTTCCAGCATGTGAAGTCCCATATCAAATCCCCATTGAAACAGCTCTCTCGGACACTCCCCTTTCTCGTCCGCGTCCTTTACATGAGGTTTTATTTCATTTTCCGCCATCTCCCTTACGAGAGCAAGCAGTGCTTTCTGTTCATCGGTGTAAAGTAAGCTCATGTTATTTTCACTTTCCCCTTTCTGGTTGGTCGTTTTACATTACAGTGGTTTCAGTCCTGTCGCGCCTTCTGCTGCTCCGGATGCAATGATTTCCCCGATCTGTTCGTCACTGTATCCCAGCTGCTTCATAATCTCCACCGTATGGGCGCCCTGCATGCCTCCGATCACATAGTCCGGTTTGCCCAGAGATGCGAAGCCTACGGGGTTGGTGGGCATGATCTTTCCGCCTGACGGATAAGGAATCTTTGTCAGCACATCGTTGGCCCAGGCCTGCTCATCCTCATAGATATCCAATGGTTCATAGGCGGCTTCACACGGCATATCATTCGCCTTTAACATCTTCATTAAGTCTTCTCTGTCGATCTTTGCAATGGCTGCATCCAGCACATCGGTCACTTCTTTATTTAAATGGTTGTTGTTGACATCCGCGCAGTGACGGTACTGCTCTTTTTCCAGCATTTCCGGACAGCCCAGAAGCGTGAACATTTTTTCATAATCACGGTCGTACTCCGGACAGCAGATGCAGACCCACTTGTTGTCCCTGGTTCGGAACACATTGTTAAATGGATTGGGAACTTCTTTTCTGCTCTTCGGGTACTGGTTTCCGTACTGTGCGGAGATCAGGCCGGTGCTCAGCGCATAAACAGCCGCGTGATGCAGTCCGATGGTGACCTTGTCTCCCTCTCCGGATTTTTCCCTGCGGTACAGAGCCGCACAGATACCGGAAGCCAGCGCCATAGCTACCTGAAAATCGCCAAACCCGTTGGTAGGTATCATAGGTGCGTCACCGCGGTTTACCGTAGTTCCGAATACGCCGCCTCTCGCCATGTAACAGGTCACATCAAAGCCCGCCGTATCCTTCTCCGGCCCTTTTTCGCCGTATCCTAAAACCTGGGCAAATATCAGCTTCGGAAACTTTTCTTTTAAGGTATCGTAGTCCAGTCCCAGCTTTACCAGGGACTTCGTTCTCGTATTGGTCACGAATACGTCGGCTTCCTCCAGAAGCTTATAACAAACCTCCAGCCCCTTTTCTGTCTTCAGGTTCAGAGTGATAAATTTCTTATTTAAGTTTGCCACATCAAAGGCCAGATTCTCGTCATCGGTAAACGGCATATTAAACACGGCGCCCTGAGTCCTGGCAGGATCTCCTTTGTGTGATTCGATCTTGATACAGTCGGCTCCCCATTCGCCAAGTACGCGAACCGTCGTAGGAGCCGCCAGATACGTGGTTAAATCCACTACTTTTACGCCTTCTAATGGTTTCATTCTTCTTCCTCCATATATGGGAAAAGGGTCTCCAGGTCCGGAGTATGTTGAACCTGATGACCCTTTTGTGTCAGATATCTTCGATGTCAAAACGGTTTGCCCGGAGCATCGTTCGGTAAGGGTTAGATTACGTATTCGATATGAGCACCGTGCTTAATGGTATTTCTGGAAATTGTAATTCTCTGTACGGTCGGGGCCCCTTCCTCTAACCACATCGCGCGGCAGTCACGGTAGAGACGTTCAACCGGGCCGTACTTGCAGTCTTCAAAGTATCCGACACCACCAAAGATTTCCAGCATTTCATCACTGACTCTTCTGGTTGTATCGATACTGTACAGCTTACACATGGCAGCTTTTTCTTCGATATATTCTCCAGTCGGATTCTCCATGTATGATTTAGCAAAATCGTAAACCATGCAGCGAAGAGCGTGTACCATCATGGACATATCGGCAATCTTGCAGCGGATTGCCTGACGGGTTCCGATCGGCTTTCCGAAGGTTACGCGGTCAGCGGCATACTGTAAGGACAGTTCCAGCATTCTCTGTGCCATACCTAAGTTGCTGGCAGCGATATGAGCACGGGATACGGATAAGGAGTGCATGGCAATCTCCAGTCCCTGACCCTCTTTGCCTAAGAGGTACTTCTTATCGATGCGGCAGTCAGTAAATTTCAGTTCGCCATGGCCGGCTCCGCGGCATCCCATCATATGAGGCATGTTGATTACCTCAAATCCTGGAGCGTCCATCGGTACAAAGAATGCGGACAGTCTGTCATTCTTATCGGACTCCGGATTAGTCACCGCGATTACGTAAGCAAATTCGCAGCAGTCGGTATGGGAAATCAGTGTCTTTTCACCGTTTAAAACGTAGGAATCGCCGTCTTTCACTGCAATGGTATGTAAGTCAGCGCCGGTACCTCCCGTCGCCTCTGTCAGTGCGAAGCAGGTAAATACCTCTTTGTTCTGGAACTTCGGCATATACTCTGCCTTTACTTCTTCACTGCCGTAATCATCGAGAATTCTCCAGTTCAAATCCATTGCATAGTGAAGATGCATTCTCATTCCGCCCGGTCCTCTGGAGAACTCTTCCTGAACCTGTAAAATTTCCAGTTCATTCAATCCGTATCCGCCGTACTCTTCCGGAAGGGAGCAACGGTATAAATCGTTCTGGATTGCCAAATCATAGAACTCCTGAGGAAACTTATTGGTTACTTCCACTTCCTTCTGGATTTCCTCAAGGGGCCCCTCTGCCAGCTCACGGATCTGCTTTAAATACGCCTGGAATTCTTCATTGGATAATTTGCTCATTTGATATATCCTCCTTCTTTATTGTTGTTAAATATTTTTTTAACAATCTTGATAAATCCATTATAGCCTGCAGCGAAGGAAATATCCAATCGGTCCTGACCGCGATAATTCCGATAATTGATAGTTAAAACCTATAATTCCTTTTTTCCGTTGTAAATGGATTTTTGCAATGATATAGTATAGCTTGGAGTCACTGCACTAAGCTCGAAAAGACGTCCGCTAAGTGCTCATAACGAGGAGGTATGCATATATGAGATCAGAGATAATGGACGGCATCCTGAGACATATTCATCCAATCGGAGGCATAGAAAACGCCAGGCTTCTGGAGATCTCTCCGGGCCATGCGAAACTCTCCATGGAAATTACTCAGGAAGCCTTAAACCTTTACGGAAATGTTCACGGTGGATTTTTATTCTCTCTCTGCGATATGGCCGCAGGAATGTCCACTTACGCCTATGAGACCACCAATGTCACGGAATGCAGCAGCATCAATTTTTTAAGAGGGGTAAATACCGGAACCATCTATATAGAATCCAACGCCATACACAAAGGCAGGAAAACCGTTGTCAATCAGGTAACCGTCACCAATGACGCCGACAAGCTGGTGGCATCCGCAAACTTTACGATGTTTTTAATCGCACCGGTCTAGTACTCCATCCGGCTGTCATACATTTCAGAACCAAATTAGTACACCATATAAGCTTAAGCAGCGCATTTTCGCTTCAGAAACATGTTGTAGGTTGAACCAGTAAGATGCCAATGATATCATATAGATAGAAACTTAAGAAAGTGGTGAATCCAATGGTAAAACAGCGTAATAATTTCAAAATGCTCTAAGCATATTATATGACATACTTATGTATGAAAAGGAGGCTCTAAAATGTGTACAAGTTTTGCAGTATACCATCAGAAAAAGGCAATTTACGGTATGAATTTCGATACCGATGAAATCGCTTTAAAACTAAAAATCAATCGTTATCACGACAGGGACTTATTTTACTTTTCAGCCCTGTTAGAAAACAAATACAGGGATATCGCCGGTTTTAACAGCGAAGGCCTTTTTATCTGCACACAGGCAGTAGATTATGGTCCGGACTTTCAATCAGGCTGTGATGAAAATGATTGGTATGCCTTTGATCTTCTCGATGAAGTACTAAAGAAAGCAAAAAAATCATCTGATTCTTTCGAAATTCTCAATAAAAGAGTGATCTCGTATCCCAGAAATCCACTGTACCCCAATTTAGGGCTGCATACTATGATTGCTGATAAAAGTGGTGATGCATTTATTCTGGAAGAAGGAGGGGATACAAATAGAATAAGCCCTATTTCTGATGATTTTATTGTCATGACTAATTTTCCAAATGGGAATTTTAAAGACGAAGATTATCGTAAAGTGTCCGGGATCGGAGCTGACAGATATGTTTGTGCCTATGAATCTATACAGAAGCATATTCAAAGCTTTGGAATAAATGAAGCCTTTGAAGTTTTAAGTAGAACCAGTCAGAAGAATACGCTGTGTTCCATCGTATATGAACCATTAAAAAACGAAATTTATATCAGTTTTAAAAAAGATTTAAGCAAAAAATGGAAAATCTCTGTTATCGAAAAAACAATCCAGTCAACCGATGGATTCTTAAGCAATCATAAAATTCCATTTACAAAGGAAGAAGTACTTGTGAATGATCTTCTTCGCTTATATAAGTGAAAACCATACCATGGAAATTCCTGAATAACAGGGCATGGCCCGCCAAATACAAAAAAGCTTGAAACCCTCTGAAACAGAGAATTTCAAGCTTTTAATTCATGCCGGCGACCGGAATCGAACCGGTACGGGCGATTAGGCCCGCAGGATTTTAAGT
>ERZ857801.183-NODE-183-length-90939-cov-5.963140_pt1 | contig 90939 bp, 81 predicted proteins | sample MGYA00519762_ERZ857801 | MGnify/ENA primary metagenome ERZ857801 (study PRJEB31778, sample SAMEA3449368) | human gut metagenome | biome: human gut; feature: human-associated habitat; material: faeces | place: United Kingdom | collected 2010/2012 ...
GGCGTGGACTACCAGGGTATCTAATCCTGTTTGCTCCCCACGCTTTCGAGCCTCAACGTCAGTTACAGTCCAGTAAGCCGCCTTCGCCACTGGTGTTCCTCCTAATATCTACGCATTTCACCGCTACACTAGGAATTCCACTTACCTCTCCTGCACTCAAGTCTAACAGTTTCCAAAGCAGTACCGGGGTTGAGCCCCGGGCTTTCACTTCAGACTTGCTAAACCGTCTACGCTCCCTTTACACCCAGTAAATCCGGATAACGCTTGCCCCCTACGTATTACCGCGGCTGCTGGCACGTAGTTAGCCGGGGCTTCTTAGTCAGGTACCGTCATTTTCTTCCCTGCTGATAGAGCTTTACATACCGAAATACTTCTTCACTCACGCGGCGTCGCTGCATCAGGGTTTCCCCCATTGTGCAATATTCCCCACTGCTGCCTCCCGTAGGAGTTTGGGCCGTGTCTCAGTCCCAATGTGGCCGGTCACCCTCTCAGGTCGGCTACTGATCGTCGGCTTGGTGGGCCGTTACCCCACCAACTACCTAATCAGACGCGGGTCCATCTTACACCACCGGAGTTTTTCACACCGGACCATGCGGCCCTGTGCGCTTATGCGGTATTAGCAGTCATTTCTAACTGTTATCCCCCAGTGTAAGGCAGGTTACCCACGCGTTACTCACCCGTCCGCCGCTAAGTCAATTTCAAATCCATCCGAAAACTTCATCGAAACCGCTTCGCTCGACTTGCATGTGTTAAGCACGCCGCCAGCGTTCATCCTGAGCCAGGATCGAACTCTCATGTTAAATGATTCGTTTGATCCGGGGTCAAAATCAACTAACTAGCTAATTTATTTCCCGTTTTACTTGTTGTTTGGTTCGTATACAATACTTGTATTCGTTCTGAATTTTCTCATTCAAAGCCATCAAACAATGGCTTGTTTTATTAGAATTTTCAGGGTTTTACATACTGTTCAATCTTCTGTTTTCAAAGTGCGTTTGCGTTGTTTTGTTCTCAACAGCAACTCATTTATCTTACCATATCGTTTCTGTTTTGTCAACAACTTTTTTCATTTTCTTTTTTTGCTTTTTTCACCGTTTTTCGCGGTGGAGTTACATTATAGCACATCGTTTTTATCGAGTCAACCATAATTTTACTTTTTTCTCCACGAAAGGGCAAAAAAATAATCATTTGGAAAAGAGCGGAGAAAGAGGGATTTGAACCCTCGCGCCGGTCACCCGACCTACACCCTTAGCAGGGGCGCCTCTTCGGCCTCTTGAGTATTTCTCCGTAGTTCATAATCTCCATATGATTCGTCCTGTAACAAGATTGTTCCCAGACGCATTGACAATTATACTAGAGAATATTTCGATTGTCAACCCATATTTTCATTTATTTCCTGTTGAATTTTATCGTGTACTATATCTGCTATTTGAATAGTCCTTAACCCAACATATTGTTCCGGAAGAAGCGGTTCCAGAAAACGTACCTGGACTTTTTGCTTCCTGATTGAATTAACATCGAACGGTTTGAAGCAGTCGATCAGCGCTACGGGGACAATGGGACACCGTGCATTTACCGCACTTTTAAAAGTTCCTCCTTTAAAAGCAAGAAGATGATTTCCTTCCCTGCTCCTGGTTCCTTCGGCAAATATTACGTAATTTCTTCCCTGCTTCACGTCCTCCGTCATCTTTGTGATGACCTTTAAAGAAGCTTTTACATCCTGACGGTCTATGGACATACCATGCATGGCTGCGATCACCTGCTTAATCAAGATAATATTAGAAGCTTCCTTTTTGACGACTATTCCCAGCGGATTAGGACAACTGTCCATGATAGCCAGAACATCAAACAGCCCCTGATGATTTGGAAACAGAATAAAACCATTTTGGGATGGCAGATGTTCAATTCCGTGTACTTCAACTTCCACGCGGCCTGTACGGTTTACTGTTTTTACAACATTTCTAATATAATCATATCTCTGCTGTTCTGTGTGGGTATCCCCGGATCTGCCCAGCTTCCAGATATGATAAAACCATATTGGAGCCCGGAAAAGATTCCGAAGCACCATATATGCTATACGGTTCATGGTTCCCTCCTGTATTCCTGTATGGCTGTCTCATATAGATTATTTCCTTTGCCGTCAATAACAACAATGACAGGAAAATCTTTGATTTCCAGACGCCGGATCGCTTCCGTCCCCAGATCATCGTATGCGACTACCTCTGAGGAAAGGATGCATTTGGACAGAAGTGCACCCGCTCCGCCTACTGCAGCAAAATACACAGAACCGTTCCTGACTATGGCATCCACTACCTCTTTGCTTCTCTTTCCCTTTCCAATCATACCTCCCAACCCCATGTCGAGAAGCGTTGGTGTATACCGGTCCATACGACTGGCCGTCGTCGGTCCTGCAGATCCGATGGGACGCCCCTCTCTTGCAGGAGAAGGCCCCATATAATATATCATGTTGCCGCTGATTTCAAATGGCAGTTCCTGTCCCTGATCCAGTGTTTCCTGCATCCGTTTATGTGCCGCATCCCTGGCTGTGTAGATAATTCCTGTTAAATATACGTAATCTCCCGCCTGAAGGCTGGCTGCATCTTCTTTGGTAATCGGTGCTTTCATGTAACGGTCCATCCTGTTAATTCTTCCTCCTTCTCTGTCTTATATGATCCGGTGCGAATGACGGTTAACATGACAACAGATATTGACTGCCACGGGCAGACCGGCAATATGGGTGGGATACGTCTCAATATTGACTGCCAGTGCAGTGATGCTGCCGCCGAGTCCTCCCGGACCGATTCCAAGACTGTTAATCTTTTCGAGAAGTTCCGTCTCAAGTTCTCCGACATAGCCGGAAGAGGGCTTCTCATCCAAGTTTCTGGTCAGGGCATGTTTTGCCATCTCCGCACATTTTTCAAAGGTTCCTCCGATCCCTACTCCGATTACCATGGGGGGACAGGCATTCGGACCTGCATCCCGAACCGCAGTGAGCACGGCTTCCTTAATTCCATCAATTCCATCCGCCGGTTTTAACATGAAGATACGGCTCATGTTTTCACTTCCAAATCCCTTAGGGGCCACGGTTATATCGATCTGGTCTCCATCCGTAATCTCATAATGGATGACTGCCGGAGTATTGTCTTTTGTGTTAATCCTTTTTACCGGCTCTACGACTGATTTACGGAGATATCCTTCCACATATCCGTCATGTACTCCCTGATTAACCGCATCGGCCAGACTGCCGCCTTCTATATGTACATCCTGTCCTATTTTCAGGAAAATGACCGCCATACCGGTATCCTGGCAAATGGGAATCATGTCTTCCCCGGCGATTTTTAAATTTTCCTCCAACTGTGATAAAATCTGTCTTCCCAGTGGTGACCGCTCCTTCCCCACCGCGTCGCAGAATACCTTCTTCATATCATCCGACAGTACATGGTTTGCTTCTATGCACATTTCTTTAATATTTCTTGTTATTTCCTCGCTCTGAATGGTTCTTATCATACGATTCCTCCATATAAATGATGAAGCCATCACTCTCTTTTACTAATCATAAGGGATTGATCCGTCGAAATCAAGTATAATCATGCGTTATTTCTTTTGCAATTGCTATTGACAAAGAATGGATCGAGATGTATTATTGTATTAAGTAATTAGTACAGTAATACAATAGGAGGTGAGCAAATGACATGGCATTTTGAAAATGACAGACCGATCTATACACAGCTGTTAGAGCAGATACGTCTTCGCATTATATCCGGCATCTACGCGGCTGGCAGCCGCCTTCCTTCAGTCAGGGAACTGGCCGGAGAAGCTTCTGTCAATCCCAATACGATGCAAAAGGCATTATCGGAACTGGAACAAAGCGGCATTATCTATTCTCAAAGAACATCGGGGCGATTTGTCACGGAGGACACGGCAATGATTGAACACGTAAAAGAAGAAATTGCAGAAGAGAAAATCAGAGATTTTTTTAAGGTCATGAACAGTCTGGGCCTGAAACCGGGGGATACATTAAAATTAGTAGAAAAAGCAGCAAAGGAGATGAGTCAATGAATTCCATACTACAGTGCAGCCATATCACAAAAAAATTTGGCTCTTTGACGGCTCTCGATGATGTAAATTTCACCATCGAACCAGGAAGAATCGTAGGGCTGCTTGGCCCTAACGGAAGCGGTAAGTCCACATTTATCAAACTGGCCACAGGCCTTTTGACTCCAACAAGCGGAACAATCACGATCTGCGATCTTCCGGTAAGTGTGGAGACAAAACGGAGAGTCTCTTATCTGCCTGATAAGAATTACTTAAATGACGGGCTGAGAATTAACCAGATTCTCGATTATTTTCACGACTTTTATGATAATTTCGATTTAAATAAGGCTTACGAAATGTTAAAACGTCTGAACATCGATCCAAAGAGCCGGTTGAAAACGCTCTCCAAAGGAACGAAGGAAAAAGTTCAGCTGATTCTGGTCATGAGCCGTAACGCCGATCTTTATCTTCTCGATGAACCCATCGGCGGTGTCGATCCGGCCGCCAGGGATTATATATTAAACACGATCTTATCGAATTACAATGAACAGGGTTCCATCATTATATCGACCCATTTAATTTCCGATATTGAGCCGGTCCTGGATGACATCATCTTTATCAAAGATGGAAAAATTGTTTTGACCAGTTCCGTAGATGCGATCCGGGAAGAAAACGGAAAATCCGTAGACGCTCTGTTCAGGGAGGTGTTCAAATGCTAGGAAAAGTATTCAAACATGAAATGAAATCTACATCCAGATTATTTTTGCCGCTGATGATTGGTTTCATCGCGATTACACTTTTATGTAAATTTGCATTTGAGAGCAGTTACAGTGCGTTTCTGGGAAACAGCCGGCTGATGGAAACGATTACAGTCATCTTTTTTGTCCTGTATTTCATCTATATTATCGCCCTGTTTGTCATGACTTCTGTATTTATCGTCATGCACTTTTATAAGACCATGGTGAGTGACCAGGGATATTTAACCAATACGCTTCCAGTGAAGATGGGAACCTTAATCAATGCGAAGCTGTTATCGGCTGTTCTGTGGGAAATCTTAGCCGGCCTTTTGTTTATCTTATCCATCTTCATCTTTTTTACCGGCCATCTCCATCTGACAGATCTCCAGCAGATATTCCACGATATCGGGACACTCTATCAGGAAGTATCAAAATACTTAAATATGCCTGTATTCCTGATTGAAGTTACCATCACTTGTATTGCCGGGCTGATCTCCGGCCCCCTGATGCTGTATGCCGCCATTGCCCTGGGCCATTTATTTAAGAAACACAGAGTTCTCTGGGCTATTATTTCCTACTTTGCCATCTATGTGGTAATGCAGATTATCAGCAGCATTTATTTCTCCATATGCGGTTACTCCTCTCCTGTGATCAGCAATTCGGAGTATGCCGTTCAGACCGTTAAGAACTACATGCTGTTCACCACCATCTTCAGCGTGGCCTGTACAGCGGGATTTTATGCCATAACAGATTATGTGTTTACAAAGAAGCTTAATCTGGAGTAATCTCATTCGGGTGAAAAGATTATAAATAAAAAACGTGGAAATTCCGATTAGAATATTTTCTCCAATCGGAATTTTCACGTTTTTCTATCCTGTTCTGCTTCCGTCTTCTCACCGGCAGAACTTTTCAAAATCTAGCTCTTAAATATCTTCGCTTCAATGGAAGCAATGGTAATGCTTTCTAGCCGCTTTCTGCACAATTCGTCGAGATCTGCATAGATTTCATCCATGATGGCCGCCATACCGGATGCAATCATACAATCCATTTCCTTATCTCCTGATTTCCATGAAGCCGATACAAAATCGACCTCCAATGCGTCGCATACCTGCCTTAAATTTACGCAGGATGAGTCTTTTTCAAAATGGTATCCGCCTTCCAGACCTTCTTTGGTTGAAATGATCCCGGCTTTTTTTAATTTGGCCATAACCTTTCTCACCCTGGCCGGATTGGTACATACGTTGGAAGCCAGTGCCTCACTGGATACTGTCTGCTGACGGTGATTCAAATACACCAAGGCGTGGACCGCTATTGCAAATTCACTTGTCACGTGATTCGCCCCCTGTCTGATTCATACTCTTTTTCTGAAACATAGATCTGTAATTATTATTGTTTCAGTTTATGATGTAATACTATCAGTTACAGTTTTTTTTGTCAAGTCCAAAGCCAAATTATTTCGAAACAAAATTATTTTAAGATTTTACCCATAATGATAACACAGCCCATAATGATCAGGATGGATACAAAGATTCCTCCCATGCCTTTTCCCATGATCTCCAGAGCGATTAATAAATTTTCCATCATTGTCTCAACCTCCTATAAGAACCTGGTTACCAGACTGATAACAAGTCCTCCTGCAATCACGGAGGCAATCTGTCCGGATACATTTGCACCGACTGCATGCATCAGAATAATATTTCCCGGTTCCTCTTTCTGTGCCATTTTCTGCACTACTCTGGCCGACATGGGGAATGCGGATATTCCTGCGGCCCCAATCATCGGGTTAATCTTTTCTTTTCGGAACAGATTTAACAGTTTGGCAAACAGCACGCCTCCTATGGTATCAAATACGAATGCAATCAGACCGATTCCCATAATCATCAGTGTGTCGATTCTCACAAATGCGTCCGCACGCATACTGAAGGAGATCGTAATTCCCAGAAGCAGGGTAATCAGATTGGCAAGACCATTCTGAGCCGTATCAGAAAGATTGCTGAGAACTCCGCACTCCCTCAGAAGATTACCAAACATTAAAAATCCCACGAGGGCCACCGACATGGGGGCAATCATGCCTACAATTATGGTTACGACAATTGGAAATGCAATTCGCATCGTCTTCGATACAGCCGCCGGTTTATACTCCATATGGATGGTTCTCTCCTTCTTCGTCGTAACCAGTTTAATGGCAAACGGCTGGACGATCGGCACCAGGGCCATATAGGAATAGGCGGCCACCGCGATGGCTCCAATATACTTTGAATGCAGAATCTGAGACACAAGGATGGATGTGGGCCCATCCGCCGCGCCGATTATGCCGATGGACGCCGCATCCTTTAAGTCAAATCCAAGAAGTACTGCCGCACAGATTGCAATGAAAATTCCCAGCTGAGCCGCCGCACCAAATAAGAACATCACCGGCTGGGACAGCAGAGGACCAAAATCGATCATGGCTCCGATTCCGATGAACAGAAGGATGGGAAGCGCTTCTGATGCTTCGATCCCCACATGAAACAGCCATTCAATAATTCCGTTTGTGTCACCGACACCGGACAATACCTGATTGATAACCCCTGTGTTCGGCAGATTTACAAGAATTGCGCCAAACCCCATGGGCAGAAGCAGGGCCGGCTCATACTCTTTCTTAATCGCAAGCCATATCAGGATGATTCCCACCAGATACATAAGTATCTGCTGCCATGTAACCGACATAATTCCTTCTAATAAGAATTCCATTTTCAGCCTCCTGTTTCCTTTTCTCGATTCAGTTCCAGTTTTACGGTTTTAATGACCTTTTCATTCATTTTGAGAATGGTATAATGAATTCCATCCTCATACAATTCTATCGGCATCTGCTTCTCATTGGGTATGTATCCAAGGCGTTCGATCAGATAGCCCGACAGAGTATCACAGGAGCTTTCAATCTCCTCATGGAGAACCTCATTTAAGTCATACAGGAGGATGCTTCCGGCTGCCTGATAGACGTGAGGTTCCAGTTCTGTGATCTCCGGCTCCACGTCCTCATATTCATCGTGTAAATCGCCCACAATCTCTTCAATTAAATCTTCCATGGTCACAATGCCTGACACACCGCCGTACTCGTCAACGAGAACCGCCATCTTAAGCTTGTTTTTCTGCATTTCCTGAAATAATTTATCCGTCTTTCTGTTTTCAGGAATAAAGTATGGTTTCTGCATGATTGCGCGAATATCAATTTCCCTGACAGGCTTTTTATTCGCTTCTATGATAAAATCCTTCATAAACAGGATTCCCACTATATTGTCAATCTCATCCTCGTAAACCGGAATTCTGGAGTGTCTGCTGTTTAAGATTTCATCCATGCTGGACAGCAGCGGCGTGCTTAAATCCACAGCAATCATATCCTGACGCGGAGTCATGATCTCCCTTGCTTTCTTATCGTCAAATAAAAAGATGGAGGTAATCATATCCTGTTCAATTTCATTAAATACTCCGCTTTCCCGGCCGGTTTGAAGCATGGAGCGGATTTCTTCTTCGGAAACCTCCTCTTCCAGATTCTCCGTTTTCAGCCCCAGAAGCCTTAATACTCCGTTGGTAGATACGGACAACAATGCAATAAACGGGGCCATAATCCTGGAAATGATGGCAATCGGCTTCACGGCAAACAGACTGAATGCCTCCGCCTTCTGCAGTGCAACCCGTTTCGGTACCAGTTCACCAAACACCAGATTAAAGTAAGACAGGATGATCGTAACCAGCACCATGGCGATACTCTGGCTGTAAGGAATTCCTGACTGCGCCATGCGGTTCCCCAATATCTGCGATATACCTGTCGCGGCGGATGCACTGGAAAAAAATCCGGCAAATGTGATTGCCACCTGGATGGTTGACAGAAATCCTGTAGAATTTTCTGACAGTTTTTGAATCAGGGCCGCTTTTTTATTGCCGTTATCAGCAAGCATCCGGATCCTGTTTTTGTTGACAGATACTACTGCCATTTCCGCCCCTGCAAAAAATGCGTTCATCATTGTAAGGGCTGTTAATAATAAAATCTGTGCGGCTATCGTGGCCGCGCCTGGGTCACTGTCCAAGCGTAATTCCTCCTTTATTCAGGTTGGGTATCCGGCATTTCCTGATAAATAAAAAGACTTTTATTGCAGCATGAATATTCCATACTGCAATAAAAGTCTTGCCATTTCAATTCCCAGCGGATTATTTCAATCCACGCCCGGTAATCCAACAGAGTGAGACTGCGGCTTATGAAAAGCCATTCACTTGTTTTATGAAAGCGTTCATTAATCGTACTGACGCACGGGAATCCATAAGGTTATGCCGGCTACTCCCCTTTATTGATGTTATCATTATAATATAAAGAGAGCAGAATTTCTATTAAAAAAATGTTAAGTTTTTCGCTGCCGCCTCTTATTCTTCTGTTTCCGTTTCAGTCTCAACATCATCCAGATCCAGGTCTTCCAGCCCTTCTCCTTCTGACTTGCTTCCGTCATCACGTACTTTGGCAATACTGGCCACACGTATATCAGATTCCTGATCGATGTTCATGAGCTTCACTCCGGAGGTGTTGCGTCCGATCACGGAGATGTCTTCCACGGAAATTCTGATTACAATTCCCTCATTGGTGATAATCATAATATCATGATCGTCATGCACCAGCTTCGCACCCACGATCTTACCGGTCTTCTCTGTAATCTTATAACAGAGCACGCCCTTTCCGCCTCTCTTCTGCGGGGTAAATTCGTCGATCGGGGTTCGTTTTCCCATACCGTTTTCCGATACGATCAAAAGCTTCTCTCCCTGAGTATCCATCTGCATGCCAACAACTTCATCATCGTCGTTGAGCTTCATACCGATTACACCCATGGATACGCGCCCTGTTACGCGGACGTCAGTCTCATTGAAGCGGATACACTGGCCCATCTTCGTAATCAGGAAAATATCCTTTGAATTATCGGTAGCCTTTACCTCGATCAGTTCATCATCCTCGCGGAGTACAATAGCCTGAAGTCCGTTCTTTCTGACATTGGCGTATTCCATCATCGGGGTCTTCTTCACCATACCGTTCTTTGTAGCCATAAACAGGAATTTATCGTCATCGTATTCCTTCATCGGAATAATGGCGGTAATACTTTCACCCGGAAGCAGCTGAAGCAGATTGATGATCGCCGTGCCTCTGGCCGTCCTGCTTCCTTCCGGAATGGCATACGTCTTAAGCCTGTAAACACGTCCCGTATTGGTAAAGAACATGATATAGTGGTGGTTGGTCGTCATGATCAGATCTTCGATATAATCCTGATCAATGGTCTGCATTCCCTTGATTCCCTTACCGCCTCTGTTCTGACTCTTGAAGTTGTCTACAGACATTCTCTTGATATAGCCAAGCTTTGTCATGGCAACGATGGTGTTTTCATCCGGAATTAAGTCTTCCATGGACATGTCGAATTCATCAAAGCCGATGGAGGTTCTTCTGTCATCCCCGTATTTATCAGAGATCAGCATGATCTCTTCCCGGATTACGCCGAGAAGCTTCTTCTCATCTGCCAGAATGGCTCTCAACTCCTCTATCTTTGCTTCCAGTTCTTTAAATTCATTCTCCAGCTTCTCTCTTTCCAGACCGGTAAGAGCACGAAGACGCATATCCACGATCGCCTGGGCCTGAGCATCGCTTAAGCCGAAGCGCTCCATGAGTTCTGCCTTCGCAATCTGAACATTCTGAGAATTGCGGATGATCTTGATGACCTCATCGATATTATCGAGAGCGATCAGCAAGCCCTGTAAAATATGAGCACGCTCTTCCGCCTTGTTTAAGTCGTACTGGGTCCTTCTGGTTACAACTTCCTTCTGATGCTCTAAATACAACTTGAGCATCTGCATCAGGTTTAAGACCCGAGGCTCATTATTGACAAGCGCCAGCATGATGACGCCGAATGTATCCTGCAGCTGGGTATGTTTTAAAAGCTGGTTTAATATAACATTGGCATTGACGTCACGGCGAAGTTCGATGACGATTCTCATACCGGAACGGTCAGACTCATCTCGTAAATCTGTGATTCCATCGATCTTCTTCTCTTTAGCAAGTTCGGCCATCTTTTCAATCAGACGGGCCTTGTTTACCATGTAAGGAAGTTCCGTTACGATGATACGGCTCTTTCCGTTTGGAAGCGTTTCAACATCTGTCACAGCGCGGACTCTGATCTTTCCGCGGCCTGTGCGGTAAGCTTCCTCGATTCCCATTTTGCCCAGGATGGTTGCCCCTGTGGGGAAATCCGGCCCCTTGATAATTTCAAGGACCTCTTCCATCTCGGTCTCTCTGTTTTCCTCAACGTGATTGTCAATAATTTTAACAACCGCGCCGATTACCTCTCTTAAGTTATGAGGCGGAATGTTGGTCGCCATACCTACGGCGATTCCTGATGTTCCGTTGACCAGAAGATTGGGGAATCTGGCGGGAAGAACCACCGGTTCTTTCTCTGTCTCATCAAAGTTCGGTGTGAAATCAACCGTATTCTTACCGATGTCGGCCAGCATTTCCATGGAGACCTTGCTCAAGCGCGCCTCCGTATAACGCATGGCTGCCGCTCCGTCACCATCGACAGAACCAAAGTTGCCATGGCCATCCACCAGCGGATATCTGGTGGACCACTCCTGCGCCATATTAACCAAAGCTCCGTAGATGGAGCTGTCTCCGTGAGGATGGTATTTACCCATGGTATCACCGACGATACGGGCACATTTACGATGGGGTTTATCTGGTCCGTTATTTAATTCGATCATTGAGAATAAGACTCTTCGCTGTACCGGCTTAAGACCATCCCTTACATCAGGAAGCGCACGGGCAGCGATAACACTCATGGCGTAATCGATGTACGATTTTTCCATGGTCTTTTTCAAATCTACCTCATGAACCTTATCAAAGATATTTGGTTCCATAATTCTTCTCCTTCATAACGCAATATTAATTGTTTTTTAGATATCCAGATTGCCGTACTTGGCGTTGGCCTCGATGAATTCACGTCTCGGCTCTACCTGGTCTCCCATCAGTGTCGTAAATGTCAGATCAATCTCCGATGCGGTCTCCTCGTCAAAGGCGACACGAAGCAGAATCCTGCGCTCCGGATCCATGGTCGTCTCCCAGAGCTGCTCGGCATCCATCTCTCCCAGACCTTTGTAACGCTGAATCTTATTATTGGTGTCACGTCCGATTTCCTTCAGGATGTTGTTTAACTCTTCGTCACTGTAAGCATACCACACCTTTTTGTTCTTCTCCACCTTGTATAACGGCGGCTGAGCCAGATAGACGTGGCCCTGCTTGATTAGCTCCGGCATGAAACGGTAGAGGAAGGTCAGAAGAAGCGTACTGATATGCGCTCCATCCACATCGGCATCGGTCATGATGATAATCTTGTTATAGCGAAGCTTCGAGATATCGAAATCCTCGTGAATTCCGGTACCGAATGCTGTGATCATTGCTTTTATCTCCGCATTGGAGTAGATACGGTCCAGTCTGGCCTTCTCCACATTTAAAATCTTGCCTCGAAGTGGAAGGATGGCCTGGGTATCTCTGGAACGGGCCGTCTTGGCAGAGCCGCCGGCGGAATCTCCCTCGACGATATAAATCTCGCAGTTTTCTGGGTTTTTGTCAGAACAGTCCGCCAGCTTGCCCGGAAGAGCCATACCCTCGAGAGCCGTCTTTCTTCTCGTCAAATCTCTGGCCTTTCTGGCGGCCGCACGGGCCCGCTGAGCCATTATGGACTTGTCACAGATTGTCTTGGCTACAGACGGATTCTGTTCCAGGAAATACGTAAACTGTTCCCTCAAAATGTTATCCACGGCGCCTCTCGCCTCACTGTTGCCCAGTTTCTGCTTTGTCTGCCCCTCAAACTGAGGTTCCTCAATCTTAACGCTGATAATAGCGGTTAAGCCCTCCCGGATGTCCTCACCGGAAAGATTGGCCTCGTTTTCTTTCAACAGCTTATTGTTTCTCGCATAGTCATTGAGTGTATTGGTAAGGGCGTTTTTAAATCCGGATAAATGGGTTCCGCCCTCGGGTGTATTGATATTATTTACAAAGCTGTAGATATTCTCCGTATAGGAATCGTTGTGCTGCATGGAAACTTCCACATAAACACCATCCTTGGAGCCCTCACAGTAAAATACCTGATCGTAAAGCGGAGTTTTCCCGCGGTTTAAGTAAGTGACAAACTCCTTGATTCCGCCTTCATAATGGAATACGTGCTCGTGCTTCTCTTCCCGGTTGTCTCTCAATACAATTTTTAAATTCTTTGTCAGGAATGCGGTCTCCCTCAGACGAATCTTCAGCGTATCATAATCAAATACGGTTTCTTCAAAAATGGTCTCATCCGGAAGGAAAGTAACCTTCGTACCGTGTTCATCCGGTCCCGCTTCTCTGATAACCTTAAGCGGATACATGGTCTTTCCTTTTTCGTAGCGCTGCTTATAGGTCTTTCCATCCTGAGTAATTTCTACTTCCAGCCAGTTGGACAATGCGTTTACTACGGATGCGCCAACACCGTGAAGGCCGCCGGATACCTTGTATCCCCCGCCTCCGAACTTACCGCCTGCGTGGAGGATGGTAAATGCTACCTCTACCGCTGGTATTCCGGCTTTTTTCTGGATGCCTACCGGAATTCCCCGGCCGTCATCGACTACGGTAATGGAATTGTCTTCATTAATCGTCACATCAATCATATCACAGTATCCGGCCAGAGCCTCATCCACCGCATTATCGACAATCTCATATACAAGGTGATGGAGTCCCCTTACGGAAGTACTGCCAATGTACATACCAGGTCTCTTTCTGACCGCCTCAAGCCCCTCTAATATCTGGATTTGATCTGCACCATATTCTTCGCTCATATTTTCCTCCTAATTCTCACTGTAAACTTCACCACTCACAACCTTAAAGATCTTATCGATCCGGAACCGGTTATTGACAAAATCCTCCAGCCCCGTACAGGTGATCATGGTCTGTATATGATTAATTCCCGATAACAAGTGATTCTGTCTGCTGCCATCCAGCTCAGATAACACATCATCCAGCAAAAGGATTGGATAATCATTTACTATTTTTTTGACGAGTTCTATTTCTGCAAGCTTTAAGGACAGAGCAGCCGTTCTCTGCTGTCCCTGGGAACCAAACCTTCTGATATCGATATCATTGATGATAAAGCTTAAATCATCTCTGTGGGGTCCCGTTAACGTCGTCCTCTGCTTTAAATCCGAAGGCCTGCTTTTTCTTAATGTATCTTCAAACATATCGGCCGTGACATTTGGCTCATAGCAGATATGTAAAGACTCTTTTTCTCCTGACAGCTGCCGGTGGATGGTTCCGATTAAGTCGTTTAACTGGCTTACAAAGGCCTCCCGGCACCGGATTACCTCCCGTCCGTACTGAACCAGCTGCATATCCCAGATATCCAGTGTCTCCTCATAGTCCGGGCGGAACATGATGTCCTTCAGCAGCTTATTTCTCTGAGTAATAATTTTATTGTACTGAACCAGAGAATGGACATACAGCTTATTAAGTTGACATAACTCCAAGTCAATAAACCGCCGTCGTTCGGCAGGGCCGTTTTTTATGAGATTTAAGTCTTCCGGAGAAAAAAATACAACATTGACAATTCCAAACAGTTCGCTGGCCTTCTTGATTGGAACGCCGTTGACCGCCACGCCTTTAGCTCTGTTTTTCTTTAAATGCATGTCGATTCTGTATGGAACATCTCTTTTTCTGACGTTTAATTTGATATGCGACTCATCCCTGTCAAACTGTATGATTTCCTTATCTTTGCTTCCCCTGTGGGATTTTGTCGTAGCACAGACATAGATTGCTTCTAAGATATTGGTTTTCCCCTGGGCATTATCCCCGTACAGGATGTTGGTCCCATGACTGAAATCCATATGTAGTTTATCGTAATTCCTGTAATTTTTAAGCTCTATCGACTCGATAATCATGGACTTCTCTTATTCCTCGATTTTAATCGTCTTTCCGTCGTACTCGACGATGTCTCCGGCTCTCAGTTTTTTACCGCGCTGAAGCTCTGTCCTGCCGTTTACTTTGACCAGGGCTTCTTCTATTACGTATTTTGCATCCACGCCGGAGCCGACCAGACCCGCTGCTTTCAGGGCCTGGCCAAGCTTGATGTATTCATCTCTTAACTTGATTATTTCCAATTTTTTCTCCTTTTTTCATCCCGTTATCCTAAACGGATGCGGCGTTGAAGTTGACCGGAAGAATTAAATAGATATATTTTCCTTCTTCATCCCTGATGAAGCATGGGGATTTCGGATTCAGCATATAAAGAGTTACTTCTTCGTCATCGATGATTCTGAGCGCATCTATCAGGAACTTTGGATTAAAGCCGATCATGATATCGCTTCCTGTCTTATGAGCCGCCACTTCGGCGTTCATGGATCCAAAACTGGAATTCATCTTAAGCTGCAGCTCCTGATCCACCACATTGATGATTAACGGCTTCTTGTCATTCTCACGGATCAGGATGGTTGCTCTCTCAATGGAATCTAACAGTTCCCGCTTATTGACTGTGATCTTGGTCTCGTAATCACTGGAAAGCATCTGGTCGATCCGGAAATACTCGCCCTCAATCAGACGGGATACCACAATCGTATCGTCAAATTCAAATAAAATATGGTTGCTGCTGAAGAATATCAGCACTTCTTTCTCGTTGTCGCCGCCCAGAATCTTGCTGACCTCACTGAGAGTCTTGCCAGGAACGATGACTTTTATATCATGGTACGTATCTTTTAATTCTACATTCCGGATGGAAATGCGGTGGCCATCCAGAGAAACGACCTTTAACTGGCTTCCCGATACCTGGAATAATTCACCGGTCATCATCTTATTGCTGTCGTTGGGAGCAATGGAGAAAATAGTCTGGCGAATTACTTCCTTCAGTGTAAACTGGGAAAGGCAGATGTAGTTATCTCTTTCTATATAGGGAAGGTATGCAAATTCCTCACCGTCACGTCCCTGAATATGGAACACGGATTTTTCGCAGGAAATCGTAGTGGTGAATTTTTCATCGCTTTCAATGGTAACGACAGAGTCACCTGCAGATGAAAGCTTTCGAACGATTTCGGATAACAGCTTGGCATCCAGAGCGATTTTTCCCCGTTCATGGATGGTTCCTTCTACCTTAGTTTCAATACCGAGTTCCATATCGTTGGCTGTCAGTTTAATCTCGGAACCACTGGCATCAATGAAGATACATTCTAAGATCGACATGGTTGTCTTGGATGGAACTGCTTTTAAAACGATGTTGATGCCGTTTAAAATGGCATCCTGTTGAAATGTCAGCTTCATAATTGTTGATAACTCCTTTTCAGTAAATTCACGAATTATATTGATAAATAAATAGATAAATTCCGTCGTATTAGTAGTAGGGGCTGTGGGTATGTGTAAAAGCCTTAAAACCGTCGAAGGGGACAGGCTTTTCCTTGTGAATAAGAGTGTGAATAACGTCCACAATCCTTAAGGAAAACTCTCAGGTTATCCACATGAGCCTGAGAAGGGAAAAGAACCTCATAGTTATCCACAGGCAATCAACATCCAATTCACATGAATTTGTGGATGAAGCTACTGTGGACTGAGTTTTTTCTTGAGGATATCAAGAGTGTTTATTAAGTTGGAATCATTCTTGACAACATCGGCCTTTATCTTCTCGATTCCGTGAATAATCGTCGTGTGATCGCGTCCGCCTAAATACTTACCGATAGACTGCAGCGGTGTTCCCACGATCTCGCGGCATAGGTACATGACGATCTGGCGCGGATAGACGATTTCCTTGTTCCGCTTCTGGGAACAGATATCGAGGGGGGTGATCCCGTAATGGTCGGCCACCACCTGGATGACTAACTCAGGAGTCACTTCCCGCTTGTCGTTGGGAGAGATGATATCCTTTAAGGCTTCTTCAGCCAGTTCTACGGTAATTTCCTTATTATCCAGCCTGGATAGAGCGACGATTTTTGTCAGGGCGCCTTCTAACTCACGGATGTTGGACTTAATGTTAGTGGCAATGTATTTAATTACCTCGTTATCGATGTTGTAGCCCTCCATCTCTTCCTTTTTCCGGAGGATGGCCATCCTTGTCTCGTAGTCCGGAGACTGGATGTCTACGGTTAAACCCCATTCAAACCGGGAACGGAGACGTTCTTCCAGAGTCTCAATTTCTTTTGGTGGTTTATCTGAGGAGATAATAATCTGTTTTTTGGATTCATATAATGCATTAAACGTGTGGAAGAATTCTTCCTGTGTACTTTCCTTGCCGATAATAAACTGAATATCATCGATCAGCAGGACGTCGTTGGTCCTGTATTTGTCGCGGAATTCAGTAGGAGAGAAGTTGTTCTTATTACGGATGGCATCGATCAGCTCGTTGGTAAATTTCTCACTCGTTACATAAAGAACCTTTGCATTCGGGTTATTTTTCAAAATAAAATGACCGATGGAATGCATCAGATGCGTTTTTCCGAGTCCCACGCCTCCATAGATAAAAAGCGGGTTGTAGATTTCTCCGGGGGATTCGGCAACCGCCAACGATGCAGCATGGGCCAGATTGTTGTTGGCACCGACTACAAAGGTATCGAATGTATATTTCGGATTTAAATTGGCGTTTATGATGGCCGACTGGCTGACCGTGTTCATCGCGTTGTTAATCAGCGTGTTTCCGGTCTGGGCCTTGGGAACTTCTTCCTGCGGAACCTGGTTTTCCACAACGAAGTCTACGTTACATTCAAATCCCGTTACCTCTTCAATGGTAATTTTTAAAAGGAATCCGTATTTTTTACGGATATACCCTAAAAATTCCACGTCCGGGACAGTAACCGTTACGGTGTCTCCGTTTATGGAATGTACTTTCAGTGGGAGAAGCCAGGTTTTGAAGGAAACGTCGGTAATTTCGTGCTCTTCCTTCAAATTCAGTAAGATTTCGTCCCATTTTTCTTTTAACTTTTCTAACATTTCAAGTCTCCTACATCTATCAAAATGCAAATAACGGAAAGTCCCCCTCATACCTGTTTGGGGGAATAGTGCGCATTAGCCCAATCTAAAACCATTTTATACTATTTCGAACTATTTTTCAATGATAATAGAAAAATTTTGTGGATAAGTATGTGTAAGACATGTGAATTTGTTGTTTATGGGGTGTTGATAATGATTCTGAAGGGGAGTTGTCCACAAAAATGAGGCATTTTCTAAGTTCATTTATACACAGACGGAAAAATTTGAATTTAAGAGGCCTTGTGAATACGGGATGTGAACAATAAACAGGTTATCAAGAGCTTATCCAGAGAGTTATCAACAACTTATCCACATTTTGGGGATAACATTATGTAAATTAACAATATGCATGTGAAAAAGTACACATCACACCATTGACGCGGCGCCTTCTACTGGGTATAATTCGGTTGTAACAGTTGCATTGTATCTTGGAAAAGAACAGTAGCACAGGAGGTAAAAAATGAATATTGAGAACAAAACGCGCAACCTGGTACTGGCCGCAGTCTTTATGGCCATTATCATCATCATGGCATTTACGCCTTTTGGGTATATCCCGCTGGGATTTATGAATGCCACCATCATTCACGTTCCGGTCATAATTGGAGCCATTATACTTGGACCAAAATATGGCGGATTCTTAGGATTGGTGTTCGGAATAACCAGTCTGTGGAAAAATACGTACATGCCGAATGCCACCTCGTTTGTGTTCTCCCCGTTTATAAAAATCGGAGAGTACGGCGGAAATTTCTGGAGCCTGGTGATCTGCCTGGTGCCGAGAATTCTGATTGGAATTGTGGCATATTATGTATTCAGAGGTATTATGAAGACCCTGAAAGCGAATCGGGCAAGAAGAAGCATTGCTCTGGCTGCAGCGGCAGTTGCCGGATCATTAACCAACACTCTGCTGGTAATGAATCTGATTTACTTATGTTTTGGAAAAGAGTATGGAGCGGCAGCAAAGGGACTGACGGAAGGAATCTATACAGTTATACTGGGAATCATTTGTTTGAACGGAATTCCTGAGGCTATTGTGGCGGGAGTTTTAACCGTGGCGGTCACGCAGGCACTGTTTAAGGCAATGAAGAGATAGAACAATGAAACGATAGAAGAGTGAAATTGTAAAGAGCAGTAATCCATTGGAAGAGAAGATGGGTTACTGCTTTTGTATTTTCAGTAAAATAGATATTAAGCATGGGAGGGGAAGTGTCAGGCCTCTTTTTCTGATAATGATTTACGAAATACCAGTAGTATGATAAACTGTAAGTGTGAATTCCACAAGGATTCAGAATCATGATTTAGTAATAAATATCTAATTTTTAGTATGCCGCCCGTGCAGAACGGCTGTGGCAGTCAGGTAATTTCATGGAGGTTCCTCCAAACATATTCAAAAAATAATTTAATATCTCAGGTAAATATGGAAAGGCGGCGGATGCATATGGATAGGGAACGCTAATGTATTTTTTATGCTAAAAAAACAAAAGAGAAAGGAAAAGTATGCAATGAACCAATATCACGATATGTATGACCGCGTGGCTAAAAAGTGCCTGACGCTGTCAAACCGTGCGATTATCCAATTTATAAATGGGACGTTTGGGGTGAATCATCCGCTGGATAGTAAAGTGACTTATAACTGGACGGAGCATGAGGATGATGATTTACGAAAGACACTGGCGGATACGATTATAACAATAGGACTATCTGCATATCATATGGAATTTCAGACCACTGAGGATGGCAGTATTACATTCCGTATTTTTGAATATGGATTTCATCATGCTATTAAAATCAGAAGAGAGGAAAATGTACTGGAATTTCCGGATCCGGTTTTGATCTGCCTGTATGAAGGGAAGTCTGAACCAGATGAGAGAGACTTAACAATCCGGTTTGGAAATAGTGGTACTTATATTTATAAGGTACCTGTTATAAAGTATCTTTCATTGTCTCCGAAAGAACTTCAGAATAGAAATATGATTATTCTGATACCATTTCAGCTTTTGAAACTTAAAAAGTCGATGGAAAAAAAGAGGACAAAAGAGAATCTGGATGCGTTGAAATACCTTGTTACCCATGATATAATTGGATCAATAGAAGTGAATGTAAAAGCAGGAAATATAACACCAACTGATGGCCGTAAATTAAAAAATATGACTCTGCAGTTATACCATCATATTTATGATCGGTATCAGGAAGTTTCAGATGAAGGAGTGAGCGAAGCGGTGGAAGAGGCGTTGATTCTGGATATTGATGTAATTGAGATGGAGCATAAGAAGGAACTGAGAGAAAAAGAGCAGAAAATTGAACAAAAAGAGAAGGAAATAGAGGAAAAGCAGAAAGAAGCAGAAGAAAAAGGCGAGGAAGTGAAGGTCTTAAAGCTCCTCTTAAAAGGGAAATCTCCAAAGGAAGCAGCCAGAGAGCTGAATATTTCTCTTGAAAAAATTGAGAAAATGATCAATTCATAAGAGGAAGGAATTGATTGGTAAAGAAATCATTGAGTAAAAAGTCATAGAAAACAGGTAGCTGGAAACAGGATTCCGGCCGCCTGTTTTTTTTGATACAAAATATAGATACAAAATATAGTAACAGATTTTTGATAACCATACATTTTATGGTATAACCCTTATTTTATAAGAAAAAATAGCATTTTTAGCTTGACGAACCCTTATTTCTTCTATATAATTGAAACGATGTTTAACTAAAATAGTCTCAATATGTTTATTCATATTGCTATGATAAGCTATTGTAATAAGAGGAGGTGTCCGTAGATATGAAGATGACGTTTCAGCCGAAGAATAGACAGAGATCTAAAGTTCATGGTTTCAGAGCCAGAATGAGCACTCCAGGCGGAAGAAAAGTTTTAGCTTCCAGAAGAGCAAAAGGTAGAGCGAAATTATCAGCTTAAGGAAAGAAAAGCCCCTCGCATTTTGTACGGGGGAATCATGGAAAAGCCCCTTCACATGCGTTCAGGGGAAATGATGGACCAGGCCGCAAGTAATTGTGGCCTTTTCTTTTCTTCATTTCCGTGAGCGGCGAGCCAGGCAGAGGGAGTTCATGAAACATTTTAATTCGATTAAAAAAAACCGGGATTTTCAGGAAGTATACCAGACCGGGAAATCCTATGCAAACAAGTTACTTGTCATGTATGTGAAAAAGACGGACAGGCCGGAAACCAGAATTGGGATTTCGGTCAGCAAAAAAGTTGGCAACAGTGTGGTCCGGCATCATATAACCAGATTATTGAGAGAAAGCTTCAGGCTTCATGAAGACATGACAGAGACAGGGTTAGACATCGTGGTCGTCGCCAGAGCGGCGGCAAAAGAAGAAAATTATCATTCAATCGAGAGTGCGTATCTGCACTTATGCGGACTGCATAACATTTTAAAAAAAGAATCGAAGTGATCTTATGGTAAAGAAAATCATGATACTGTTGATTCGGGGTTACCAGAAATTTCTTTCCCCGCTGAAAGTAAGAACTCACTGCATTTACACGCCTACGTGTTCTCAATACGCCATTGAGGCACTGCAAAAGTATGGTGTGTTTAAAGGTACATTTTTGGCTTGTAAAAGGATACTTCGGTGTCATCCTTTTGCAAAAGGCGGTTATGATCCAGTTCCGTAAAAGACAGGAATTTGAGGAGGTAGTTCATTGGAATTTTTAGTACTCACGAAAGTCGGAGGCATTTTGGGGCCGTTCGCAACTGTTCTGGGCATTATTATGGATTGGCTGTTTAAGCTGACCAGTATTTTCGGAATCCAGAACATCGGTTTATGTATTATCTTATTTACTCTTGTAACAAAACTTCTTATGTTCCCACTGACTTTAAAACAGCAGAAGTCATCGAAGCTGATGAGTATTATGCAGCCGGAACTGAATGCCATTCAGGCAAAGTATAAAGGGAAAAAAGACCAGGAATCCATGATGAAGCAGAACGTGGAAATCCAGGCTTTATATGAAAAATACGGTACATCCATGACGGGCGGCTGTTTACAGCTCGTGATCCAGATGCCGATTCTGTTCGCACTGTATCAGGTTATTTACCATATTCCGGCCTACGTATCCAGTGTTAAGGATGTATTTATGAATGTAGTGACATCTATTACATCTCTTGGCGTGGATCATGTGGGAATGCTGACCCAGTTTGCAACGGATAATAAAGTCAATATGGCTATGGTAAAGGATATGGCTACAAACAATGGCCTTGTAGATTTTCTTTACCAGTTGAATCCGACTCAGTGGTCGGCGCTTCAGGATTTATTCCCGAGTATTCAGGGAACGATCGTGGAAAATGCTGCAAAGATTGAGCATATGAACTCTTTCCTGGGAATCAATCTGGCGAGCACACCGTTTAGCGTTATGTTCCCCAATGGATTTACCGGAGGATTTCATTTCAGTCTGGCAATCTTAATTCCGATTCTTGCAGGTTTATCCCAGTGGTTAAGTGCAAGGTTAATGACAGTGAATCAGCCTTCAACCGGTAATGATGATGGTAATTCCATGGCTCAGTCCATGAAGATGATGAATACCATGATGCCTCTGATGTCTGTATTCTTCTGCTTTACCTTTGCTTCCGGTATTGGTATTTACTGGATTGCATCCAGTGTATTCCAGGTTATCCAGCAGGTATTAGTAAATCGTTATATGGACAGAATTGATATCGATGAAATGGTAAAACAGAACGTTGAAAAGGCAAACAAGAAGCGCGCTAAAAAGGGACTTCCTCCGCAGAAGGTGGCACAGAATGCAACAGCCAATTTAAAGAGCATTCAGGCAGCGAACGAGAAAGAGGAAGCCGACAGACTGAAGAAGATTGAGAGAACACAGGAGCAGATGAAGGCCTCCAATGATTATTACAGCAGCGGAGCAGCCAATCCCAACAGTATTTCTGCAAAGGCACGCATGGTTCAGAAATATAACGAAAAGCACAGTAAATAGGAGGGGTTCCGGATGGATATGATTACAGTTTCAGCTAAAACCGTAGATGAAGCAATTACGAAGGCATTAATCGAATTGGAAACGACCAGCGATAAGCTGGAGTATGAGATTGTTGATAAAGGAAACAGTGGAATTCTGGGATTCATCGGTTCCAAACCGGCCATCATTCGTGCAAGAAAGAAAGAGACTATAGATGATAAGGCGATCGCATTTCTCGGAGAGGTGTTCGGCGCCATGGATATGGGCGTGAATATCGAAACCGCTTTTAATCAGGAGGAAAAAGAACTTTCCATCAATTTAGCAGGCGACGATATGGGAATACTGATTGGAAAACGCGGTCAGACCCTGGATTCTCTGCAGTATCTCGTAAGTCTCGTTGTAAACAGGGAGAGTGAAGATTATATCCGGGTTAAGCTGGATACAGAGAATTACCGTGAGAGAAGAAAAGAGACACTGGAAACACTGGCTAAGAATATCGCATATAAAGTGAAGAGAACGAGACGTTCCATATCGCTGGAGCCTATGAATCCATATGAAAGAAGAATTATCCATTCCGCGCTTCAGAATGATAAGTATGTAGTGACACGAAGCGAGGGTGAAGAGCCCTTCCGCCACGTAGTGATTTCCTTAAAAAAGGATTACTCGAAGAAGGACCGCTATCAGGATAACAGAGAAAAATAGAGTAACGTCGATTGAGGGGTTGGGGCTGTCGGAAGGCACCTCACCCCTTTTCTTTTTCAGGTGAAAAATATGAAGATGAATACAATTGCAGCAATTGCCACTGCCATGAGCAGTTCAGGAATCGGAATCGTCAGGATCAGCGGGGATGAGGCATTTACAATTATAGATAAGATTTACAGGGTAAAAGGGAAAAACAGCAGGAAGTTATCGGATGCTCCTTCCCATACCATCCATTACGGGTATATCGCAGATGGTGATGAAATCATTGATGAGGTTCTGGTCATGTTAATGAGGGGACCGAAGAGTTTCACGGCCGAGGACACGGTTGAGATTGATTGTCACGGCGGTGTTTTGATTACGAAGAAAATACTGGAAACGGTTTTAAAATATGGAGCAAGGCCCGCAGAGCCCGGAGAATTTACGAAGAGGGCGTTTTTAAACGGGCGAATCGATCTGGCCCAGGCGGAAGCGGTCATCGATGTGATCAATTCCAAAAATGATTACGCGTTAAAGGCCTCAGTCAGCCAGCTGGATGGAGCGGTTTCAAATGCGGTAAAGAAACTGCGGGAGCAGATTATCTATCAGATTGCGTTTATTGAATCGGCGCTGGATGATCCGGAGCACATATCTCTGGATGGATATGGAGAGTCACTGTTATCGGTGATTCAGGGGCTGAAGGAAGGCTTATGGAAGCTGATCCGTTCAGCTGATAACGGCAGAGTGATGACTGAGGGGATTAAGACTGTAATTCTGGGAAAGCCCAATGCGGGAAAATCTTCTCTGCTGAATGTTCTGGTGGGAGAAGAGAGAGCCATCGTCACGGATGTAGCGGGTACCACAAGGGATACGCTGGAGGAAACCATCCGTCTGGAAGATATTACACTGAATGTGATTGATACTGCGGGAATTCGAGATACGGATGATATAGTAGAAAAAATCGGAGTGGAGAAGGCAAGAAATGCTGCCGATGCCGCCGACTTAATTATCTATGTGGTGGATGGTTCCTGCCCTCTTGATGAAAACGACGAGGAGATTCTTAAGTTTATCAAAGACAGAAAAGCAGTCGTACTTTTGAATAAATCGGATCTGACAATGGAAATCACTGCTGATATGCTGGCTTCCAGGACGGCACACCGTGTGATTGCCATTTCTGCAAAAGAACGGGTAGGAATTGAACTTTTGGAGGATGAGATTAAGACCATGTTTTATCATGGTGAGATTGATTTTAATGATGAAGTCACGATTACGAATGTAAGACATAAGAATGCACTGGAACAGGCGTACAGCAGCCTGGAAATGGTGGAGCAGAGCATCCAAAACGGTATGCCGGAGGATTTCTATTCCATCGACTTGATGGATGCTTACGAGCAGCTGGGCCTCATTATAGGCGAAGCGGTGGAAGACGATCTGGTTCATGAGATATTCAGTAAGTTCTGTATGGGCAAATAGAGAGAAGGAAGGTTGTTATGCCAAATTTAGAAGAATCATATGACATTGTGGTGGTTGGAGCCGGACATGCCGGCTGTGAGGCGGCTCTGGCTGCAGCCAGACTGGGACTTGAGACCATCATGTTTACAGTCAGCGTGGACAGTATCGCGCTGATGCCCTGCAATCCCAATATAGGCGGCAGCTCCAAGGGACATCTGGTAAGAGAGCTGGATGCCATGGGCGGAGAGATGGGAAAGAACATTGATAAGACTTTTATTCAGTCTAAAATGCTGAATGAATCGAAGGGACCCGCGGTTCATTCCCTGCGGGCTCAGGCGGATAAGCAGAATTACTCCAGGGAAATGAGAAATACACTGGAAAATACGGATCACCTTACCATTCGCCAGGCTGAGGTGACCGATATAATTGTAGAAAATGGTGTTCTTACCGGGGTAAAGACATTTTCAGGAGCGGTATATCACTGTAAAGCGGCTGTTTTGGCTACTGGAACGTATTTAAAAGCAAGATGCATCTACGGCGATGTGAGCAATGCCACAGGGCCTAATGGCCTTCAGGCGGCGAATCATCTGACGGATTCACTGAAGGAACACGGTATTGAAATGTATCGGTTTAAGACGGGAACACCGGCCAGAGTGGACAAACGCAGCATTGATTTTTCCAGGATGGAAGAGCAGTTTGGGGATAAAAAAATAGTACCGTTTTCTTTCTCTACGGATCCGGAAACCATCCAGAAGGAGCAGGTTTCCTGTTGGCTGACGTACACCAGCGAGAAAACCCATGAGATTATACGGGCCAATCTCGATCGGTCTCCGCTGTTTTCCGGTGCGATTGAGGGAACGGGCCCCAGATATTGTCCTTCGATTGAAGACAAGGTGGTAAAGTTCCCGGATAAGAACCGTCATCAGGTCTTCGTGGAGCCGGAAGGATTGTATACCAATGAAATGTACCTGGGCGGTATGTCGAGTTCTCTTCCGGAGGATGTGCAGCACGCGATGTACCGGACCGTTCCGGGACTGGAGCATGTAAAAATTGTTCGGAATGCATATGCAATTGAGTATGACTGCATTAATTCCCGCCAGCTGAAAGCCACGCTGGAATTTAAGACCATCAGCGGCCTGTTCAGCGGCGGCCAGTTTAACGGCAGTTCCGGCTATGAAGAAGCGGCGGTACAGGGCTTTATGGCCGGTGTAAACGCGTCTATGAAGGTTTTGGGAAGAGAGAGTTTTGTTCTGGACCGGTCTCAGGCATATATTGGTGTTCTGATTGATGATCTGGTGACGAAGGAAAACCATGAGCCTTACCGCATGATGACATCCCGGGCAGAGTATCGTCTGCTTCTGCGTCAGGATAATGCCGACCTGCGTCTGATGGGGATTGGTCACGAAATCGGCCTTGTCAGTGATGAGCAGTATGAGAAGCTTTTGGAAAAGGAGTCAGCAATTGAGACGGAGATAAAGCGTCTGGAAAGCACCAATATCGGTGCATCAAAAGAAGTTCAGGAGTTTTTGGAAAGAAATGGAAGTACCCTTTTAAAAACAGGAACGACGCTGGCTGAACTGATTAGAAGACCGGAGCTGAACTATGTTATGTTAACTGAATTAGATTCTAAAAGACCGGAATTATCAGTGGATGTCATAGAACAGGTTGACATAAATATAAAATATGACGGTTATATCCGGCGCCAGAAACAACAGGTGGCTCAATATAAAAAACTGGAAAATAAAAAACTGGATGCAGACTTTGATTACAGCAGTGTAAAGAGTCTTCGGAAGGAAGCAGTACAGAAGCTGGATTTATACAGACCCATGTCGATAGGACAGGCATCCAGAATCTCCGGTGTATCCCCTGCTGATATCTCTGTTCTTCTGGTTCATTTAGAGCAGCTGCGTTATCAAAAACGGGACGAAAAGAGTGAAGAAAAGTAAGGAGCAATAGTAAGGAACAAAAGCCAGCATGATTTGAGGGAATATAAGAAGATGTGGAAGGAAGTGTAAGATGACGGCAGAATTTAAGGATAGATTAAGTCGAGAATTGAATCAATTTTCTATTATTTTAGAAAATTCACAAATAAATCAATTTTACCAATATTATGAATTATTAGATGAATGGAATAAGGTCATGAATCTGACAGCAATTACAGATCAGAAAGAGGTGATTACAAAGCATTTTGTTGATAGTCTGGCCCTGGTGAAAGCAATGGGCGAAATATCCACGAAGGAATATAAAATCATCGATATAGGTACCGGAGCCGGATTTCCTGGAATTCCGTTGAAAATTGCATTTCCACAATTAAAAATAACCTTAATGGATTCACTAAATAAAAGAATAAAGTTTTTAAATGAAGTGATTGAGCAATTAGGGTTGAAAGAAATTACTGCGGTGCATAGCAGGGCCGAGGATTTAGGAAGAGATAAAGATTACAGGGAACAATATGATCTCTCGGTGTCCAGAGCAGTTGCCAATTTATCAACACTTTCGGAATACTGTATGCCTTTTGTTAAACCCGGTGGTTTTTTTATTTCCTATAAATCAGGGAAAATAGAAGAGGAGCTTTCGTCTGCGAAACATGCGATTTTTTTACTTGGTGGAAAAGTTAACGGGATTGAAAGTTTTACGTTGGATGGAGCAGAAGCAGAGCGTACATTAATAAAGATTGAAAAAGTAAGTGAGATATCAAAAAAGTATCCACGCAAAGCAGGGGTACCTGGTAAAGAACCTTTAAAGTGAGTAAATGAGAAGCGGATGTTTCACGTGAAACATCCGCTTTTATAATGGAAAAACCATCCAGAGAACGAGAGTAAAATACATCCTATTTCTTTCTATAATTATACAAAAAACATTTGGATGGTTTTGTATAACTCCATAGGATTTTCCAATTGTGGCAGATACTTGGATTCACTGATCAACGAACTTTCAATCGCAGGATTATATTCATGATATTCTCCAATCAGCTGCTTGATAGAATCCATAGCAGTTCCACCAACAATATAAATACTGTTATCTATTTTTTTCAGTGCATTGACTATATTACATTTTGTATAATTACACTTTACACTGGCATACAGCGATTTCGGAGACTCACCCAAATGTGCTGCTTCATAGTAAGCATCTACATAGGAAGATTTTACTGAATACGGATTAAAGTAATAATCCCGTGTGAATTCCTCTGTGATGGCCTGTTTACTGGATGCAATGTGATATAATAAAGTTCCGATAATTGGAAGGTCGAGAATAAACTTATAAACTTTTGCATGTTTATTCGGTATCTGACTGCATGTAACGATACTGTCAGGATTAATCAGCATGATCTGATCAAATAACTCTGATGACTGATTGCAGGCCATAATTACGAGAGCAGCTGAGGCACCGGAAGTGATTACATTTGTTCGATGCCCGATTTCTGATTTGATAAAGTCGGACAGTAATTGTACATATAGGAAATTCGTATAAGTCAAATCAGGTTTCTCTGATCGTCCGCAGCCTAACAAATCAATTGTATATACGGTATATTGATCTTTTAAATAATTAACCAGTTGCGTCCATTCATAGCTGCTGGAAAATGCTGTTAAATCATGAACCAGTAAAATAGGTTTTCCTGATCCTGTTTTTGTATAATGGATATTTCCGAAGCGCCATTTATAACAAAGTGATTTAGATTCTGCCAGAATATTTTTGGAGGTGGCAGATACTTTAATACATTTATTGATTACTGCAGTAGCAGCAGCAGCGCCGGCTGCCAGGGTTAGCAGTGTAAGTAATTTATTTTTTGTTTTCATGATTTCCTCCATTCCATGCACCAGTCCGTACAAGATATATACCTATTATAATATAATAGAATCCCAGTTACAACGGGGAACATATTAAAAAATTCTTAATCTTAAGAAAAATGTTTCACGTGAAACATTTTTATCCTATTTCTCTATTTTTTTCTTATAAAGCATAGGAAAAAGAATTGAAATGTGCTATACTCTATTTTGAACCGTATTTTCCGGTTGCTACAGGGAGAGGAAATATAAAAATGGGTAGAATTATTGCTATTGCAAACCAAAAAGGCGGTGTCGGTAAGACGACGACCGCAATTAATCTGTCCGCATGTCTGGCAGAATCAGGACAAAAAGTATTAACTGTAGATTTTGATCCCCAGGGTAATGCCACAAGCGGCCTTGGAATTGAAAAGGGCGAAATCGATAAAACCGTTTATGATTTGCTGGTTGGAGAGTGTGATATTGAGGAATGTCTTATTTCTAATATGCAGGAAAACCTGGATCTACTGCCTTCCAATGTAGATCTGGCTGGAGCTGAAATAGAACTGTTAGAAATAGAAAATAAAGAAGCTCTTCTAAAGACATATCTTTCTAAAATCCAGAACAACTATGATTTCATCATCATAGACTGTCCACCATCATTAAACTTATTAACGATCAATGCCCTGACGGCTGCCAATACTGTATTGGTGCCCATTCAATGCGAATATTATGCATTGGAAGGTTTAAATCAGGTATTAAAAACAGTTAATCTGGTAAAAAAGAAGCTGAATCCATCGTTAGAGATGGAAGGAGTTGTATTTACCATGTATGATGCCAGGACGAATTTGTCATTGGAAGTTGTGGAGAGTGTAAAAAATAATTTGAATCAAAATATTTACAAAACAATTATACCGAGGAACGTCAGACTTGCAGAAGCGCCAAGTCATGGAATGCCGATTAACTTATATGATTCCAGATCGGCAGGCGCGGAAAGTTACAGGCTGTTAGCAGCTGAAGTGATTAGCAGAGGGGAAGATATTTAGTTATGGCGAAACGAACAGGATTAGGAAAAGGTCTTGGAGCAATATTCGGAGATGAAGTGATGGAGTCTGCGGCGGAAGAGCAGGAAGCAAAACATCAGGCTAAGAGTAAGAGTGCTCAGGAACCGGAAAAAAAAGAGGAAGAAAATGATATTGGCAAGGAGTTAATGGTAAAAGTTACAGCCATAGAGCCGAATCGGGAACAGCCCAGAAAGGACTTTAACGAGGAGGCAATGGAGGAACTGGCTGAATCCATGAAAGTATATGGAGTATTACAGCCGCTTCTGGTACAGAAAAAAGGCGATTATTATGAAATAATCGCAGGTGAACGCCGTTGGAGAGCGGCAAAGCTGGCGGGACTGAAGGAAGTTCCGGTCGTGATCCGTGAGTATACGAAACAACAAACCATGGAGATTGCCCTCATAGAAAATGTCCAGCGTGAAGATTTGAATCCGATTGAGGAGGCTAAAGCTTATCAGCGCTTAATTCAGGAATTCGAACTAAAGCAGGAGGAGATTGCGGCCAGAGTCGGTAAAAACCGTGTAACCATTACGAACAGTATGAGATTACTGAAGCTGGATGAACGGGTACAGGACCTGCTGATTCAAAACCAGATTACCGGCGGACATGCGCGTGCACTGCTGTCGGTAGAGGATGGACAACTTCAGTATGAACTGGCAGGCAAGATTATTGCTGAGAATCTGAGTGTACGAGAGACAGAAAAGCTTGTTAAATCGTTATCAAAAAAGAAAAATCCCAAAGAAAAGAAAGTGGAAGATGAGAGTCTTACTTTGATTTTCCATGATCTGGAAGAACGGATGAAATCTGCAATGGGAACGAAAGTAAGCATTAACAGAAAAGACAAAAATAAAGGAAGAGTAGAAATTGAGTACTATTCTGAGTCAGAATTGGAAAGAATAGTAGAATTGATAGAATCCATAAGATAGTAGTAACGGAAGTGAGGACGAAAGAAATGGAAAACAGTATGATGGATTTATGGCCGGTCGACCCGGGCTATATGATTCTGGGGTTGGCTGTACTTACACTAATATTGTTGATTATCGTAATCATCTGCCTGATTCAGATGAGACGGCTTTACCGCAGATACGATTATTTTATGAGAGGTAAGGACGCGGAAACCCTTGAGGAGATCATCATGGAGCAGATGGGGGATATCGAGGCGCTGAAAGCGGAAGACCGTGCAAATAAAGACTCGATCCGCAATACAAACAAGAATTACAGAAGCGCTTTCCAAAAATTTGGTCTCGTGAAATACAATGCTTTTAAAGGTATGGGCGGAAATTTGAGCTTTGCAATGGCTCTTCTTGATTATACCAACACAGGTTTTGTTTTGAACTCTGTACACAGCAGGGAAGGCTGCTACGTCTATATAAAGGAAGTAGAACGGGGAGAAACAGATGTGTTGTTAGGAAGTGAAGAAAAAGACGCTCTGGAGCAGGCACTGGGATACCATTAGAGTTGAATCCAGATACACTGACTTTGTCACCCTGGCTGATTTCTGTAATACAAGGACAAACCGTGTAGTGAAATAAAAACCCCTTTTCATTTGGGAGGAGATGATTCCTCACAAATGAAAAGGGGTTTTGTATTTAGAGAATCTCAGTCATATTCGCATGGTGCGATTCTGTCAGAGCAGCACCAATTGCGGTTCCATACTCTGCCTGTTCCGGTATAATAAAATGAACATCAAACATAGTTTCCAGAGAACAGAAAATATCTTTACACTGAGGGAATTTCGCAAGATTCCCAATCATGACGAAGTTATTGATCTCACTGTTGAGAGAGGAGAGAATAGCGGATTTTCCAATTGCCTGAAGCACCATGTTAATGAGGCCGATGGCAATATCCTCTTCATTGACCTGCCCTCTTACCTTGCCAAAATTGGAGGCTGTGGCTGTAAGAGGAAGTCCCGGCAGCGCTTCCTTTGATATATCACAGATCTGTAAATCAACGTGGCTTAAATCGCCGCCGCTTGCAAGTTCCATAATTTTACTGATCTCCTGGGTTTTTAAGAGAAGGCTGGACAGGCCAATAATCGTGCCGCCGCCGATACCGATACCACCGGTATGTACGATTTTATCGCCGTTTACCTGGACAAAAGAGGTACCGGTCCCCATGCTGACAACAATTAGATCATTCAGGCCGGTAAAGTAGCGGCCGCCTAATCCGTTGGATGTAAACTCATCTACCTTAAAAGTAGGAATTCCATAAAGCGGCTGTTCTACATTGGCGCTTCCTACTCCTGTAATCATGATCTTTTCAATATCACCCAGTTGTATTGCATTGTCGTAAATAAATTTTCCAAAAGCACCGAAGAGAGATGCGATAGGATTATTAGCTTTCACGAATGTTGGAATTTTCAGGTTATTATTATCAAAACCAACAATTTTGGTGGTGCTTCCTCCAATATCAATTCCTATGATAATTCCCATAAGCAAGAATCTCCTTTGATTGTAGCAGTGACACGCATGCTGTATAAAGATCAAAAACTTTGCCGCAGGCAGTCATACATCAAATCTGCAGCGCCGCAAGCAGCGGTTTTTTACCCCGGCGGCAGTTGTGAAGGGAGATGCTGGCGTGTGTATTCGGCAATTGTATGCAAAAATAAACGGGTCACTGTTTTCAGTGACCCTAGTATATCATAGATTATTCAGAATGCAAAGTTTTTAAATCAATCCAATGATCATATAAACGGCGATGGCAATTGAAAAGACGGCCACACCCTTCTTTAGAATTTTTACATTAATGCGTCCTGCCTGTCCGGCGCCGAAGAAGACGCCGATCGCCTGGCATATAAAGCTGACCAGACAGAGAACCAAAAGTCCTTCTCTGGGACAATTGGAGAGGTATCCAACACAGGCCGGAAGTGCAATAAAAATAGAGTCAAACAGGCTGACACCAACGGCTGTCCGGACCGGCATGCCAAGCGTAACCAGGATTGGCATAACAAGAATCGGGCCGCCTGCACCGGAAAGAGAGCAGATAGCGCCTGTAATAAAACCGAACAACAGTACGAATGGCTTGTTGGCAAGTAACCCGGTATAAACCGGAGAGGCTGGCTGGGCTTCCTGTGGTGTCTCTGACTTAGTCTCTGGTTTTTCTTTCTTAAGTAAAATAGAAAGACCGGAAGCCAGTACGACCAGATAGAGAAACATCTTGGCAGTAGTCAGTGGAATCATAAAGTTAAGCTTAACACCAAGTACCGCTCCCGCTATACTTCCTGCTCCTACCAGAACCCCGAATTTTATATCCATCTGTCCCTGCTTCTGATAGCGGTAGGAACCAATGATTCCCGAGGTGAGGAAGGAAATAAAGCTTAAGGCCAAAGAGAGGCTTAAATCCATGCCTAAATAGCCCGTAAATACAATGGGAAGCAGGAATCCGGCGATGCCGGAGACTCCTACCAGGGTGCCGACAATCAGGTTCATGACTGCTATTACCGGTAACATAATTCGTCCTCCATAAGATGGTTTTTCGTAAGCCAGGAATGCGCCTCAAAGCGTATTTTTTCTTCATCCAGCGTGAGAATCTCCCTGTTCTTCATCAGAAATTTCCCAGCAGCAACAGAATGAATTACATCCTGAGAAGAAACACTCTCTACCAGGGTGTGCACCAGATTATTGGTAGGGTAGAGATGGGGCTGGTCTAAGTCGATTGCGATGAAATCCGCACAGCAGCCTTCTTTTAATACACCCGCTCTATTATGTAAACCTAAAACGCTGCTCCCGCCTTTCAGTGCCATGGAGAGAATCGTCTCAGCGGGCATAATTACAGGATTTGAATCCGTAACACCGTACCGGATATTCATAATCGAACGGAAAATCTTCATTTCCTGGAACAGGCTCATGCCGCCATGAGCGGTTCCATCTGTACCAAAGGCGACGGATATTCCGCTTTCCAAAAGCCTTGGGGTATTGGGAACTCCTTTGCCGCAGTTACTGAATGGGCAATGGACGGCCTTTACTCCATGCGCTGCCATAAGCTCAATCTCATGCTCCGACAACAGAATGCTGTGTGCACTGACAAAACGTTCAGAGAGCACTCCAAGGCTGTCTAAATACTCTACAGGGCGTATCTGATATCGCTCCAGGTGGTAGTTGATTTCATTCGGATATTCATTCATATGGGCTTCCACCATGGCACTGCGCTCGTCAGCAGCCTCAAATACACCGCGAATCAGTTCCTCGGAACAGGAGATCAGGGAGCGGAGTGAATAGCAGACACTCAGCCTTCCGTCGCCGGATCCGTTCCAGGTATCGTAATACTCATTTAAACGGGAAATCGATTCAGCCGCATCAGCCCTCATGGAGTCAGGAACCTTCGTATCATCCATGGTAGACAGGGTAAGCGCGCCGCGCAGACCGGATTTTATATAGACCTCGGCCGCTTGATCCATATGAATACCGCCTGCATCAAGAAAGGCAGTAGTACCGCCGCGTATCATTTCCAGGGAACAGAGAGCGGCGCTTAAGGATACTGCCTCCGGAGTCAGAGTACTCTCAAACGGGAGCATAATCCGGGTCCATATCATAGGCAGTGCATCCAGTATCTTCCCCCGGAGCAGCTGCTGGCAGGTATGCATATGACCGTCTGTCAGGCCGGGCATCCAGAGAAGACGGCTTCCGTCGACAGTCTGGTCCGCCTCCGCAGGAACGTGAGAGCCGGAATCGCAGATAGAGGCAATGATACCGTCCTTCACAGCCACATCCACACCGGTACGGATCTTCATGTCCTCAGTGAGGATGCGGGTGTTCTTAATCAATATATCATAAACAGGTTCTTTCATATAATAATCTCCATAAATCAATTGTGTCAGGGCAAGTTAGATTGCGTGGGTCAGAGACAGGATGATATTGGCAACCAGAGCCGAGCCGAAGAAGGTGCCTGTCATAACCAGAAGCGCGATAATAATCATTTTCCAGCCCTGTTTTGCAAATGCTTTAATTTCGTTTCCGATGGAAATACCGGCAAATGCGCCTACCATAGTCAGAGGAGCCGTAAAATTAATCTTGTTGGCAGACTCAATGACAAAAGAAGAAACAGGTGAGATCGGACAGGCCGCTAAGAGTCCCACGATGGAGCAGTAGGCTACAATCGGAAGCTTTAACGGAATAATCTTGCTCAATACGACTCCAATGCAGGAGATGACAAGGAGCACGCATACACCAGGCAGAGAATCGAGAAACGCTACCTTAAATCCAACAAAGTTTGCAGTCATAATGCCAAGGCAGGCAATAATCAGTAAAAAACCCCATTCTTTATATCTCATAATCGTCAGTCCTCCTTATTTCTCTCCACGCAGGCGTGCAATTTTGGGTTCCAGAAACGCATACAGTTTGTTGCAGAGCGGAATTCCTATAAAGATGGCAACGTAGATGCCGGTGATTCCTGAAAGTGTCTCGCTGGTACTGGCAAGAGCCGATATCTTATCGGCCATAGCCGGGTAAATCTCTGTCAGGCTGGCTGTGGCTGACGCCATCATAATGCCGGCGCCGACGCCGGATGCCATTCCCAGTGCATAGGGATGGAAAATATTTAAAGCAGCTACCATGGTAGCCATAAATCCGAAATAGATGGTACCAATCATGCCGCCGACTATGTAAATGGATAAGCTGCCGCGGGCTTCCGCTGAATCAGGTCCGTACATATCTGTGATCAAAGCCAGATTGGTTTCACGGTTGATGGAATGCGTTGCACCGATCGCCTCGCGCTTTAAACCGAGGAGAAGTGCAAATGGCAGGGCAAGGAAGATTGTACCCAGGTTGCCGATTTCCTGTAATAAGAGGGCCGGGCCGGCCTGAATCACTGTTGAGAGGCTGGCGCCTGCATTAATGCCGAGCTTTGCGATAAAAGGACATATGGCGACTATTACCAGCTTTGACGCTGCGGTTACTTCCTTCTCTTTCATAATCTTTAAGATCTGAGGTCCTGATAAAATCCCCATAAAGAGGGAATAGAAGATGGGGAACAGGATCAGCATGCCGGGGCCGAGAGGAATCTTAATCTGCCCGATGCTGTCTGCAATCAGGATAAAGATGAAGGCTAAGATGTACACGCGGTACTCTGTCTTGATCCGCTCCTTTAGGGAGGAATACTGGAAGGTTTCTTTTTTCATACACTTACGCTCCTTTTTGTAAAATGGTAACATTCGCTTCGGATATGTTTGTTAGCTCCATTCTAGCGGAAGAGAAGCAGATAAAAAAGGACAAATGAGATATTTTGCACAAAAACAGGGAAAAATGTTTCGAATATTATAAGATAATACTAAAACGGCAGAGGAAAATGAAAGAAAAAGGCAGTAAAAAAGGTCTGAGCAGACAGCAGGGAGTTCCTGACATCTGATCAGACCTTTCTTTATCAGTTCAAGCGTTGAAGCTGATTAAGCTGCGTATACGTTAACAGCCTGGATTCCACGGTTGCCCTGAGTGGTATCGAAAGTAACTTTCTGGCCGTCTTCCAGAGACTTATAACCATCAGTCATAATTCCGGAAAAGTGAACAAATACTTCTTCTCCTGTCTCGTCGTTTGTGATGAAGCCATATCCCTTTGAGCTGTTAAACCATTTTACTGTACCCTTATTCATTGAGGTACCTCCTGAATTAAAATTATTATATTTGTTCTGAAACTAAAAATCACATATTTTTGTAAATCATCATCAGAAAATAATGACTTACAAAAATATGTGAATCAAAATCTCATTAAAATACTCTCTTATCCTATCACATGGATGGAGAATTGTCAAGCAATTCTGAAAATTATTTTATTCCATATTTTACATTTGTTTTTTAACGCTGTATAATAGAAAAAGGAAAACATCGGAAAAGGAGCCGGAACATGAATTGGGAGGAATTGCTGAAACGAGCGCCAAAGCTTACAGACTATATAAAGAATATGCCGCCGGATATCAAAAACCGCTGCGTCATAAAGGTAATACCACCGGGACAGATCATTCACCAGAAAAATTATGAACTGGATTATTTTGCATTTGTCTGCTGTGGTGATCACCGGGCCATCAATGAATTCGAGAACGGAAACGTGTATATGATCGAGAAGAACGAAGCCATTGATTTTGTCGGTGAGGTAACCATCCTGGCGGGGCAGGAGAGGACCTCCGTTACTCTGGAGACGATTACAGAATGTGTCCTTCTTCAGATGCCGAGAAAAGACTTTGAAAGGTGGATTAAGGAAGATATTGACCTTCTGTACTTAATTGCCAGCAAGGTGGCATTTAAGCTGTACCGTTCTTCCTCAAAGAATGGGGCGACACTGTTTTATCCGCCGAACTTTCTTCTCCTGGAGTATCTGGTGCAGTATGCGGACAAACATATGACAGGCAATAAAACGAGCATTACCGTTCCATTTACCAGGAATCAGCTGGAGGAGGAGCTGGGAATCAACATTAAGACCTTGAACCGTACGGTGAAGAAGCTAAAGGATACAGGCATGATCGGGATCGTGAAGGGAAAGCTGACATTTAATAAGGACCAGTATACCAAGGCCATTGCAGAGCTGGCTGTGTTGAGAAAGGGGGCAAATCACTGGTAATTCAGCTGGTTCAAACTGGAAATTATATCAGTATAAAAGTATTTATTAGATTTGAATAAAAAAGGAGGTGATATTGTTATTTTTTTGTCAAATATAATATTGACAATTATTTAACGAAATCATATAATGATACTACAAAGTTCGTTAAAAAAATATCGAACATAAAAAAACCTATTAAACTTATTAAAAAACTGGAGGTAAGTCAGGATGGCAAAGAAAGAAGAACAGGTAAAAGTTCCGGAAATCATTGACAATGTAGACGCTTTGATTGCAAAGATGGATGCAATGAGAGAAGCTCAGAGAGAATTTGCAACCTTCACACAGGAACAGGTGGACAAGATCTTCTATGAAGCAGCAAGTGCAGCCAATAAGATGAGACTCCCTCTCGCCAAGATGGCAGTGGAAGAAACCGGCATGGGTGTTGTGGAAGATAAGGTTATCAAAAACAACTACGCAGCTGAGTACATCTACAATGCCTATAAAGAAACAAAGACCTGCGGTATTATTGAAGAGGATAAGGCATATGGAATTAAGAAGCTGGCAGAGCCGATCGGTATCGTAGCAGCTGTTATTCCTACAACAAATCCGACATCAACCGCGATTTTCAAGACACTGATCTCTTTAAAGACAAGAAACGCGATCATCATTTCCCCACATCCGCGTGCGAAGAACTGTACCATTGCAGCAGCAAAGGTAGTTTTAGAGGCTGCTGTTAAGGCCGGTGCTCCGGAAGGAATCATCAGCTGGATCGACGTTCCTTCACTGGAATTAACAAACGAAGTTATGAGAAGCGCAGACATTATTCTGGCCACAGGCGGCCCTGGAATGGTGAAGGCAGCTTACTCTTCAGGAAAGCCGGCCCTGGGCGTAGGCGCAGGTAATACACCGGTTATCATCGACGATACAGCCAATATTAAGCTTGCAGTTAACTCCATTATCCATTCTAAGACATTTGATAACGGTATGATCTGTGCATCCGAGCAGTCTGTGACGGTCCTGGAAAGTGTATATGATGAGGCGAGAAATGAATTTGCAGCAAGAGGCTGCTATTTCTTAAAAGACGATGAGATTGAGAAGGTTCGTAAGACCATCATCATCAACGGCGCTTTAAATGCCAAGATCGTAGGACAGAAAGCGCACACCATTGCAAAGCTTGCAGGTGTCGATGTACCGGAAGATACCAAGATTTTAATCGGTGAGGTTGAATCTGTTAATATAGAAGAAGAATTTGCACATGAGAAGCTGTCTCCGGTTCTTGCCATGTATAAGGCTAAGGATTTTGATGAGGCGCTTGCAAAGGCTACTCAGCTGGTTGCAGACGGCGGATATGGCCATACGGCTTCCCTGTATGTGAATGTAAATGAACATGAGAAGATCATGAAGCATGCCGAAGCCATGAAGACATGCCGTATCTTAATCAACACTCCTTCTTCCCATGGCGGTATCGGTGATATCTACAACTTCAAGATGACACCATCCTTAACATTAGGCTGTGGTTCCTGGGGCGGAAACTCCGTATCTGAAAATGTAGGTGTAAAACATCTGTTAAATATCAAGACCGTTGCCGAGAGGAGAGAGAACATGCTGTGGTTCAGAAATCCTGAAAAGGTTTACTTCAAAAAAGGCTGTATGCCTGTTGCACTGAGCGAGTTAAAGGATGTATATGGCAAGAAGAGGGCATTTGTTGTAACAGACTCCTTCCTTTACATGAACGGATATACAAAACCGATTACAGATAAATTAGATGAGATGGGCATCGTTTACACGGTATTCTCCGATGTTCAGCCGGACCCGACGCTTGCCAACGCACAGGCCGGAGCCAAAGCCATGAGAGCATTCCAGCCGGATACGATCATCGCACTGGGCGGCGGATCTGCAATGGATGCAGGTAAGATCATGTGGGTAATGTATGAGCATCCGGAAGTAGATTTCCAGGATATGGCCATGCGTTTCATGGATATCCGTAAGAGAGTATACACCTTCCCGAAGATGGGTGAAAAAGCGTATTTCGTAGCGATCCCGACCTCTTCCGGTACAGGTTCCGAGGTTACCTCCTTCGCAGTTATTACAGATCAGGATACGGGCGTTAAGTATCCGCTGGCTGACTACGAGTTAATGCCTAAGATGGCAATTGTAGATGCAGACAACATGATGAGCCAGCCGAAGGGCTTAACGAGTGCCTCCGGTGTTGATGTTCTGACTCATGCTCTGGAAGCTTATGCATCTGTTATGGCTTCTGATTATACAGACGGTCTCGCTTTAAAGGCAATGAAGAACGTTCTGGAATATCTGCCGACAGCTTATAATGATGGATCTAATGTTGAGGCAAGATGCAAGATGGCTGACGCTTCCTGTATGGCCGGTATGGCATTTAATAATGCATTCCTGGGTGTATGCCACTCCATGGCGCATAAGCTGGGTGCGTTCCATCACCTGCCGCACGGCGTTGCAAATGCGCTGTTAATTACGCTGGTTATGGAATTCAACGCTTCAGAAGTACCGACCAAGATGGGTACTTTCCCGCAGTATGAATATCCTCATACACTTGCCAGATATGCGGAATGCGGACGTTTCTGCGGAATCCAGGGCAAGACAGATGCGGAAGTATTAAAGAAATTCATCGATAAGATTGAAGAATTAAAAGCTGCAGTTGGAATCAAGAAGACGATCAAAGAGTATGGTGTAGATGAGAAATACTTCCTGGATACACTTGACTCGATGGTAGAGCAGGCATTTGACGATCAGTGTACAGGGGCTAACCCGAGATACCCGCTGATGAGCGAGCTCAAGGAAATGTATTTAAAAGCTTACTACGGTAAATAAGTTTAAATAGGTGGCAAAGGGCCGTACCCGATTCGCGGGACGGTCCTTTGTGTTTGGCGGGACAAAAAAGCCCCTGCCGGGAGATAAGTTTTTCCCGGCAGGGGCTTTTAAAGATTCTCTTTCATAATCAAATGACAAAAAATAAAGTAGGCGCTATAATAACAGAAAGGCGGTGTAAGGTCCTGCAGATGATAGGGGTAGAGTATGAAATTTGGTATTTGGAAAAAGACATTGACGATACTGGTGGCAATCTATTGCGTCACATTTTTAATCAGCGGTGCTGTCTCCCTGATGATATACAGTAACCTGCAGAGGCAGGTGGTTATGGATTCTGTTAATCAGACACTTCAGGAAAAAAATGATGTTCTGGTAAACTATTTTGAGCAGATCGATGAGATTGCTTACAATCTCAGCTATAGTAACTGGATGCAGCAGATCTTCTTTTTTGAGTCGGATGACCGCCGGCGTCAGGAGTGCATTAACACACTGAAAAAGAATATGGGCAGAAGCTCCTTTCTGTATAATAATATTCAGTTTGCACTGGAAACAGTGAACGGTACCCAGATTGCCGGTAATGAGATGACTTATTTTGACTATAATTTCCATGTGGAACATCAGTTCTGGTACGGTGAACTGATGGAAAATGAAAAGTATATGCTGATAGGAGACGAGCAGCTGTGCTACTATTCCGGGTACCGGGATTCTATTACCATGGTTTATCAGGTTAAAAATTATGAAACCTTAGAGCTGGCTGCATATTTTCTGGTCAGAATACCATTGAAAAATATTGAGGCTCTTATTCAGGAAAATTACATTGAAGGTGAGAGTGTTACATTATCTTTTCCACAGCATAATCTCTTTCTTGGGGGATCAGAGGGAAATGAAGAACGAGATCATGCAAAGTCGTCGAATTACAGCTATGAACAGCAGAAAAACCTTCGTATCAATCATAAAAATATGGTTATTCAGGCTGGCAGAGCATGGAGTTCTGTTCACGCGGATAATACCGGTATCTGGTCCTTTGCTGCCTTAATCATGATTGTAGTAGCGGCGTTAATGGCGGTAATTGCGTTTATGATTTCACGATATTTAACGAGGCCGATTTTAAAATGCAAAGAGGCCATGTCAGAGATTCAGGCCAATCATATAGGGATCACATTGGACAATCCGTATCAGGACGAAATCGGTGAGCTGATTACGGGATTTAATGAAATGTCGGTATCTATCTATGATCTGATCAAGACAAATCAGAATATAAGCCTTATTCAAAAGGAAACGGAGATTAAGATGCTGGAGAGGCAGATCAATCCTCACTTTTTATTTAATACACTGGAACTGATCAGCGGATTAATTCTGGATGAAAAAGAAGAGGAAGCCATCTCTCTGTGCGGAAATTTAGGACAGTTGTACAGATATAATTTACGACAGGAAAAATGGATACAGCTGAGGGAAGAAATTGAGTATACAAAGCGGTACCTGGAAATCATGCAGTATAAAGTGGAGAATCTTGAGACTTTTTATGATATTGAGGATGAGGTTCTGGAGGAAAAAGTAATTAAGGCAATCTTACAGCCTCTGGTGGAAAATTCCACGCGTCACGGTTTCCGGGATAAGGCGGGAGAGTGCTGTATTGCGATACAGGCAAAACGAAGGGGATGCGGGCTTATACTGGAGGTTATGGATAATGGAAATGGGATGAGTGAGGAGCAGCTGTGTCAATTGAACCGTGATATTGAAAAAATTAAAGAAAATCCAGATAACAGGCTTGCAGAGTCAAAACATATAGGCGTTAAAAATGTGTTCCAGAGATTATATCTGGAGTACAGGGAGAATCTGGAATTCAAAATCTCATCGAGAATTGGATTTGGCGTTAAAATAGAAATTGTTATTAAAGACCCAGACAGAGGAGAGGATGCCGGTGTATAGAGTATGTATTGCAGATGATGAATTATATGTAAGAAAAAGTATTACTCAGAGAATTGAGAAATCAAAGCTTCCGCTTTTGGTGGTGGGGACAGCTGAAAACGGTGAAAAGGGATGGGAGCTGTTTAACAAAGAAAAGCCGGATATTTTCCTTGTGGATATAAAAATGCCCATGCAGGATGGATTGGGCATGATTGAGAAGATAAAGAAAGAATATCGGAATGTTAAGACAAAATTTATCGTGATCAGTGGATATGATGATTTTGAATATATGCAAAAGGCCATACAGGTTGGTGTGGTGGATTATATCAGAAAACCATTTGAAAGTGAGCAGTTTATCAGGGTTCTGGAAAAAATCTGCAGTCAGCTGGAGGAAGAGGAGATAGAGGAAAGCAAGAAGATGACAAAAGGGAGGATGATCTTCTGGCGTGATTTTTATAAAGTTATGAAGCATAAAGAAGTCAGCGGAACATTTCTGCTCTTGTATCAGAAAGATATGCTCAGCCAGGCGAATGTCTGGAAACTGGAAAAGATTTATCCGGACAGCGATTGGAAATATATCTGCTTTCACTCTACGAACCAGATTCTTCTGCTTTACAGTGACAGGCCAGGCACGCCTGTTTTTGCCAGCCATAAATCAGACGCTTTGATGGACATAGCCAGATATGCAGTTTTGTATAGCGGAAGAGAGTCGCTTGATCAGATTCTTCAGTGCCTGGAGCAAAATCTGGATCGCCGGTTTTATCCTGGCACACCATTTCTTATAAAGGCTGATACCATTCCTGAAAAACATAAAACAGTCTGGGATCTCCATGAGCTGGAAGCCGCGCTTAAAAATACCAGAGAAAATCAGTATCAGGTGTTGATTCGTAAGATCGTGGGTGAACTGGAAGCTGACAATGAAAATTTTATTTATTATACTGAATTTTTTCATGTTTTTAATGCCGTCATAGCCAGTATTTATACGAGCTACGGTCTTAATTTGCCGGATGATATCAGCAGAAGCTTCTCACCCATGGCCCTCGCTGATTTTAACAGATCTGAGGATCTTTTAAAGTCAGTAAATGCCAGTGCGGAAGCCTTGGTGACAAAGGTCAGAGAACTGACTGGCCGCAGTGAAATTGTTGATAATGTGATCAGATATATAAAAAATCATTACAAAGAGGATATTAATTTGAATGTATTAGCAAATGAATTTTTTCTGTCTCCCGCTTATCTCTCCAGAAAATTCAGTCAGACGACGGGAGTCTCTATTATGTCATATCTTGAAGACTATAGAATAAATGTCGCCACAGATCTGTTGAAGGGATCAGAGCGTAGTATATCGGAAATTGCAGATCAGGTAGGATATTATGATGCCAATTATTTTACAAAAATATTTAAAAAGGTAAAGGGAATCACACCAAAGGAGTTTCGGAAGATGTCAAAATCTTGCTAATTCTAAATCAAAATCTTTCTATGATTCATCTGTATAATCCAATATAATAAACGTAATCAAGATTGATTACCTTACCGGTAAGGAGAAAAATTGAAACAAAAATGGTTACCTGTCATTACTTTTTTGATACTGCTTTTTATATCAATACTGGGGGGCTGTAAAAGAATACAGAGCACCTCCGATCCGGCGTTATCAATGGAACCGGATACAATTCTCACTTTTTACAGCTGGGCATCAGGAAGTGAAAAGGCCTTCACAGAGGCAATGATCCGGCAATATGAGAAAGAAAATAAAGGCATAAAAATTGAAGCAAATTTTGTATTGAAGCCAGATTACTTAAGCAAAATCAGCATATTGAATGCAGAGGGAAAAATGCCGGATGTATTCCTGCTTCCGGAGTCAAATGTATATCAATGGGGCAAAAAGGGAGTGCTTCACGAATTTGGGGAAGGGATATATGGAGCAAGATTGAATTATGTAACAATGTGTCTTTATTATAATAAGGAACTTTTAAAAGCAGAAGGGATTACGCCACCTTCTGTAAATGGCGAAGTATGGACATGGGATGAATACGTTGAAAATGCAAAACGCCTGACTGTTGATATGAGCGGTAAAAACGCATTTCAGGATGGATTTAATGAAAAACGCGTAAAAACCTATGGTACCCGTATGCCGACATCGTGGGAGGCAATCACGGCTCTGGCCGTGTCGGCAGGAGATTCTGAACCATTATCCGGGGGGTATGGAAAACTCCACTTCAGCGATGAAAAGATTCATGTCATTCAGTCAATTGCAGATTTATCCTTAAGTCATCATTGTGCACCTGACCATGTGGTTGCAAACTCCACTTATACAGATGCCGCCGCCATGCTGATGAGCGGCCGTCTTGCACTTTTTATTGGTACTTCCGGAGCTTTTGCGGATTACGCCAACAGAGGGTTTGATGTGGGGGTAGCACCCCTGCCGTATTTTAAGACGGCCTCTGACATTAAGTGGTCTGAGTATGTGTGCGTATCTGAACAGTCTGAGCACAAAGGAGATGCAGTGGATTTTACCACATATTTTTCTGACTATTTGAATGCACTGAAAGTTTCGGAACAGAAGTAGATCAGTTTGGGCTTTTTGCCGCAGTACGAAAAGGTATATACGGATGAAGGGATGTTCAGGCAGTGGGTTTCCTCTTATCCGGATATCGATGCCTTGGAGGCATGTGAAACATTTTCAGACATTCTGACGTCAGATCGTACCGTGAATATCAAAAAAATTGAGGGTGAGGGCAGCGATCTGCTTGATCAAATCATGGAAAACATCTGGCTGGGATCTTTTGATGCGAACAGTGTACTGGAGGGTGCTGATTAAGTAAGGGGAGAGAAAGAAAAGGAGAAATGATATATGGGTGAAAGTGAAAAAAATGCATTGTGGTATGGGGAAAAGGCCTGCAATACTATCATGAGAAAGTACGAAGCGGCAAAATTACCGCCTGTAGACAGATTTCATTACCATCAGGGAGTGTTTCTGTCCGGTATGTATAAGATTTACAGCCTGACAAAGAATGAAGATTATTTTGATTATATAAAGGGATGGGTGGACAGTCAGATTGATGAAGAGGGCAATATTAAGAATTACGATGACGGACAGCTGGATGATATGCAGTCGGGAATTCTGCTTTATCCTTTGATGGACAGAACGGGCGACCCAAGGTATAAGACAGCGCTGGACCGGATCGTTCCTAAAATCTATGATTTTCCAAAGACAGAGGAGGGCGGATTCTGGCATATGCGCACGCTGCCTCATCAGATGTGGCTGGATGGTCTGTACATGGGAGGTCCGATCTGCGCAGAATATGGGTATCGCTATCATAAACCGGAATACACGGAACTGGTGATCAAACAGATTCTGCTTATGATTTCAAAAACCCGGGATTCCAGGACCGGTCTTCTGTATCATGCCTGGGACGAAAGCAGAAGTGAGGTTTGGGCAGATAAGGAGACCGGATGCTCGCCAGAGTTTTGGGGGAGATCAGTCGGATGGGTTCCGGTTGCCATTCTGGATGATCTGGATTTTATCAGCAGGGATCACCCGAAATATGGGACAATATGCCAGAGTCTTTGCTCCCTATTGGATGCAGTATGCAAAGTTCAGTCATCGGAAGGACGCTGGTATCAGGTGCTGGATAAAGGGGACACAGAGGGAAACTGGTTGGAAACTTCCTGTTCCTGCCTGTTTACTGCCGCCCTGTGTAAGGCAATTCGCAAAGGGATATTAGATAAAAAATACTTCCAGTATGCAAAAAAAGGGTATGAGGCGGTAATTCATTCACTGGAGTGGGCTGGGGATGATATTCTTATCGGCAATGTCTGTATCGGGACCGGCGTTGGAGATTACAGACATTACTGCGACAGACCTGTGGTGGTAAACGATTTACATGGTATGGGCGCGTTTCTGATTATGTGTGCAGAGTACTGTCTGGTTAATCAGTAAGGTTGTATCACAGAGATTGCGAGGGAACCAAATGAAAATGATAAAGGGAAACGGGCTGCTCTATACTAAGAATTTAGGGCGCAGAGTTTGGACTCATAAGTGGCTGTATGTTTTATTAGCTCCTGCCATTCTGTATTACGTAATTTTCAAATACTGGCCGATGTATGGCGTGGTGATTGCCTTTAAGGATTATAACGTATTTAAAGGAATAAATGGGAGTGAGTGGGCTGGTTTAGAAGTCTTCAGAAGAATATTTAAAAATGCGAATTTCTGGAGTGCGGTCAGAAATACACTCCTCTTGAATCTGACAACCCTGTGTGTGACATTCCCCATTACTATTATCGTGTCGTTAATGCTGAACGAGGTTTTAAGCATACGGTTTAAAAAGATTTCTCAGTCATTGCTGTATCTGCCTCATTTCATTTCCTGGGTAGTCGTTGCAGGAATTGCCACTAACTTATTTTCACAGAGAAATGGAACCATTAATAATCTGATTGTTAATGCAGGAGGTCAGGCAATACCATTTTTAAGCAGCAATGGCTGGTGGATTTTTGTATACGTAATGCTGAATCTGTGGAAAGAGGTGGGCTGGGGAACTATTATTTATCTGGCGGCGCTTACCAATGTCGATGAATCGATGTATGAAGCAGCCTATTTGGATGGTGCCACCAAGTTTCAGCGAATGATCTATGTGACGCTGCCTACAATAAAATCCGTGATTGTGACAATGCTTATTTTACAGGTTTCTAAAATGATGACAATAGGACTGGATGCACCTCTATTGCTGGGAAATGATAAAGTAATGGGAGTATCGGAGGTTATCAGTACCTATGTATACAGGCTGGGTATCCAGAATGCAAAATACAGTGATTCGACAGCGATTGGTCTCTTCCAATCGGTTGTTAATATTCTGATTCTGTTTCTTGCAGATAAATTCGCAAAGCTGATTGGGGAGGAGGGGATTATATAACATGGAGGAAAAAACGGCACAAAAGCGTAAATTTACAGTAGGAAAGTTCTTTTTATATTTAGTACTGACACTGCTTGTATTTGCCTGTGTATATCCTTTTTTAAATGTCCTGGCATATTCATTCAGTGGATATAATGCAGTTCTGTCGGGAAAGGTTACATTTTATCCCATTGATTTTACAATCAGCGCTTATCAGCAGATTATTGGCAAGCAGCAGATGTGGAAAGCCATGAGTACCACTGTTTTTGTTACTTTTATGGGTACTTTTGCAGGTCTTTTACTGACAACCTTTGCGGCATATGCTTTGTCAAGGGATACGCTGCCGGGTAAAAAGATTTTGTTGGGGCTGATCATTTTTACCATGTATTTTAATGGCGGGATTATACCGACTTTCCTTGTGGTGAAGCAGCTTGGGATGTATGACTCGCTCACTTCTCTGTACATACCACAGGCAATGAGCGTATTTAATTTTATCGTAATGCGAACCTTTTTTAAGCAGCTGCCGGAGAGTCTGGAAGAGGCGGCCAGAATCGATGGTGCATCGGATATCGCGGTATTTTTTAAGATTGTAATCCCGCTTTCGGTACCGATTATCGCCACGATTGCATTATTTTACGCAGTGCAGTATTGGAATAATTATTTTGATGCACTGCTTTATATTCAGGATCCGGATAAGTATACACTTCAGCTGAGGCTGCGGAGTCTGCTGTTTGCGGATGAGCTGAATTCGGGAGCGGCCAGTGAAGCGGATGTCCAGGTGATGTCACAGTCTCTTAAAATGGCATGTGTGGCAGTATCCACGATTCCGATTCTGGTAGTATATCCATGGCTTCAGAAGTACTTTGTTAAGGGAGTTATGCTGGGAGCTGTAAAGGGATGAGTGCACCCGAAAAAGGGTGTTGGAAAGAAAGGAGAAGAGGGAATGAAAAAGGGAAGTTTTTCAACTAAAAGAGGGGTGTCCGTGATGCTTGCAGCTGTGATAACGGCTGGTTCACTGGCCGGATGCGGAGGAAAACAGGAAAGTGAGACAAAAGTAGCAGCGGCAAAGGATGCAAACTATGTAACAACATACGGCGAAAAAATGTTTGACAATGTTACGATAAAGGTTGAACTTTTCGACCGAAGCAATGCTCCGGAAGGCAGTACATTGACGGATAACAGATGGGTTAAATATGTGAATGAAGAGATGAATAAGGTTGGCATCAATGTAGAATTTGTAGCTGTGCCCAGGGCAGATGAGGTTACTAAGATGCAGACCATGATGTCATCCGGAACCGCTCCTGATATTGTTACAACTTATACCTATGCTTATGCGGAAGATTACTGGAATCAGGGCGGTATCTGGGATTTGACGGAATTTGTTGAGGGAGAGGATCAGGCCAAAAACTTAAAAGCATATTTAGGACAGGATGTAATTGATGTAGGAAAAACCGCTGATAACCATTTATATGGAATTGTGGCGAAGAGGCCGACTCTGGCGGCCAGCAATCTTTTTATAAGACAGGACTGGCTGGATAAACTGGGGTTAGAGGTACCGGAAACTCCGGATGAGCTGTTTGAGGTTTTAACCAGATTTGTAAATGATAATCCGGACCAGAGAAAGGATGTGGTAGGTGCTTCATTCTGGACACTGTTTAATCCTTCAAACTCAGTCTGCTATCGCAATACCATGGCCGCGGCCTTTACAAAACTGGGTGATAATGAGAAGGAACGCCATATTGCAACTGGAATTGAATATTATTACGATGAGGGCATCAGGGATTATTTCCGTTTTATTAACAAATGTTATAATGCAGGGCTGATGGATAAAGAGTATTATACAGAGACAAGGGATTCTCTTACCAGTGATATTGTGAATGGGGCGTTAGGTTTCTGCGAATATGACATCAGCTTTAATGTGCGGGTTACCAGTAATCTCCTTAAGTCTTTGAAAGAAAATAATAAGGATGCTGAATTTGTATCCATTCCATCATTAAAGAACGTAAATAATGGCAAACAGTACTCAGCCACTTACTCGCCAGGCGGTATGATAGCTTTTTGTCCGAAGACCGCAGATGCGGAAACGGTAGAGGCATGTATGACATATTTAGACTGGCTGTGTACGAAGCAGGGCGGATATGTGCTTATCAATGGATTTGAAGATGAGCATTATACGCTGGATTCCAATGGTCTGCCGAAAGTCATTGACAGTGAATATAATGCCAAGGATAAGGACTGGCTTGGCAATGATCTGTTTATTCTTGGGAACAGTGCCTATGCGAGCACAGCGGACGAATTCCATGAGATGACGGCTTCTAATAATGTAGGGTACGAAAATTACGTATTGAATAATTATAAGAACTCTTTAGTGGGCGAACTGCTGGTACCAGATTCTTATTCCGCACCGTCAGCATCTGAGAGAAAAACAGATTTAGATCTGGTGTGTTCTGAATGGCTGGTAAAATGTATTACGTGTGCACCGGAAGAATTTGATGGAATGTATGATACATTCATGAAAGAATGTGAAAATGCAGGAATAGAAAAGATTGTGGAAGAAAGAACGGAACATTTTAATAAAATATATGGTGACAGCCAGTCTTAACAGAGGGGGCAGTGTGATGGACCGGATTTTATATTTAAAAAAAATGGTAGAAGCTTCAAAGGGAAAGGCCGGTGATACACGTTACGGTTTTCGATCCTTTCATGGAGTTTATTTAGAACTTGCCAAAATGGAGCTGCAAAACTGTGGAGAAACGACTGAGGCGATAGATTATCAAAATATGGATTTGGGATTGGATCATGTCGCAAGCAGGCGGGATTGTGCGGATTTTATTATTCCGGCATATATCAGAATATTAATGGAGCACCGGGACAAGAGTTATATGGATCCGGACTATTGTGCCAGAATAGAATCCACTCTTTTAGGATTCCGGTACTGGCTGGATGAACCGGGAGAAACGACTGGATGCTATTTCACAGAAAATCATCAGATTCTTTTCCACAGTGCGGAGTATCTGACCGGTAAAATTTTCCCGGACCGTATATTTCTTAACAACGGACAGACGGGACAATGGCATCAGGAGCACGCAGCCGGACAAATCAGACAATGGCTGTCATGGCGTATCCGATTCGGTTTTTCGGAATGGCTGAGCCAGGGCTATTATGCAGAAGATATGCTGGCTCTGCTGGGACTGGCCTATTATGCGGATGATCAGGACATCCGCATAAAGAGCAAAATGTTAATTGATATGCTGCTCTTTGATCTGGCAGCAAATTCTTTTCGCGGGCATTTGGGAGGAACACATGGACGTGCATACACAAATGCTATTACGAATCCGCAGAAAGAAGCAGTATTGCCTGTCATGGGATTATTGTGGGATACGGAATATTCCTTTGATGATCTCTCAACCTGTGGGGTTCTGATGGCAGCTTACGATTATACATGCCCAAAGGCGATTGCGGAAGCGGCGTGGCAGCCGGGTGAATGGATTAACAGGCAGCGTGTCAGTATTGATTTTAAGGATGCAAAGACATATGGAATTGATCCGAAGAATTTTGAAAATATCATGTTTTTCTGGGGGATGCAGACGTATTCGGACCGGGAAGTTATTCAAAATTCGTTAAAAGTATTTCCAACTTACAATTGGATGTATAATCGATTAAATGCATATAAGGAAAGATATGAGCTGATGGATAAACTGGGGCTTCCGGTTACGGAGACGCCGGACCAGACAGCAATGACACAGGCGGATATCTATACGTACAGAACCGATGACTATATGCTGGGCTGTGTACAGGATTACCGGAAAGGCCGCCGCGGTTTCCAGCAGCATGTATGGACTGCGTCGCTGGGGGGAAAAGCGGTTGTATTTACGAATTCCCCGGGATCGGAGGAGTATTTCTACAGACCCAATCAATTTGCCGGTAATTTGTTCCTTCCCAAAGCGGTAATCAATAAAAATGTGGTAATGTGTATGTATCGAATTGATGCCGATTACATCGATTATCAGTATACGCATGCTTATTTTCCGACAAAAGAATTTGATGAGGTCATTGAGAAATATGGCTGGGTTTTAGGGAGAAAAGATAAGGCTTATATTGCATTGAAGTCATTAAAACCCGCATCGTGGCAGCCAGTAAAAAAAGAGTTTTATCAGGCAGTATATCCGGAGACATGGAATGAGGAACTTGATATGGACAGTCCGTTTGAATATACGGCCCAGGGACATGCAAATGTATGGATTGCTGAGATGGGATCTGAAAAACAAAACGGAAGCTTTGAGACCTTTGTAAATAACTTTCAGAATGCATCTGTTACAGGTGATAAGTTTGACTGCACCTATCATTCGCCCACACAGGGGGAGATGCGTTGTGGCTGGCTTCTGCCGCTAACGGTCAATGGAGAGGAAATATCGATCCATAACTACAGGAGGTATGATAATCCTGCAAGTTTCACTGAATTTGCCGAAAGCAGAATCGAGATAGCATCCGGAGTCCATAAAACGGTGCTGGATTTTGAAAATGCGGCATATGAAAATGTATAGATTCATGTCTGATATTGGAGCGCCCGTCTGTAAACAGGATGGGCGCTCTGTTTCCAGGAATATAGAAGGGGTGAATGAGGGTATGAGTGGGGGAACCGGAATGAATGAAATCAGATGGTGTGCAATTGGGGATTCATTTACATATTTAAATGATCATTTAAGCGAAACAGGATATCGTGTGAAGTCCGGATATCTGGACCGGACGTGTGAAAAGGTTGGCGGTCTGAGGCTGATGAATCACGGAATTAATGGTTCGGAGACTAAGGACTGGCTTACGGCCAAACTGCCGGAAGCAGATATCTATACAGTTCTTTTAGGGACAAATGACTGGCGCCGTGGAGTTCCAATGGGGACAGACGCCGATTTTATGGAAAAGATTCCTGGAACAATATTGGGTAATCTGGGATGTCTGACAGCACGTATCAGGGAGACTGCACCGAAAGGACGTATAGTGATAATGACACCGGTAGAACGGGGGGATTACGTATGCATTGGAGATCCGGGCTGTCAGACTATGGGAAGTTACCGCCCGCAGGCAGGGCAGCGGTTGTGTGATATAGCAGAGGCGATTGCCAGATCGGCAGAGAAAGCCGGGCTTTGTGTGGTTGATCTTCACAAAAATGCCGGTTTTACAGCCGAGAGTGTGGTTCGATTTAAAAGGCTGCGGAAGGAAGCCGGATATCACGACTATGTTTATCCGGGTTACGTGGATGTTCCCTACGACTGGAAAAGAGATCCGTATCCATACCCTGTGGAAGCGGTGGGAATGACCTTTGACGGTCTGCATCCTTCCGATGAGGGAAATGAGGCTATTGCAAAGCTGTTGGCGGAGAAACTGCAGGAAATATTGGGGCAGCTTTCGTAAAGCATGCAATTGTTTACAAACTTTATGAAAGCTGACCGTGTTTAAAAAGCAGAATCATCTCATGCGTCAGACTCACATTCGTATAATCTCCGGGGATATCTTCCCGTTTCATCCAGACGGCTGTGGATAACTCTGTTTCATCCAGACGGATCTGTGGAGAACCATCCAGCTCGGCAAAGAAACCTACCAGCATGGAATCACTGAAGGCCCATGGCTGATTTTTATAATAGCGGATATTTTTTACTTTCAGGCCGACTTCTTCCATAACCTCGCGGCGGACAGTCTCTTCCAGAGTCTCACCGAATTCTGTGTAGCCGGCTACCAGAGCATAGCGGGTGTATTCACGTCCTGCATATTTGGTGAGAAGAAGCTTATCTCCATCGGTGACAGCCACTATGACGGCTGGTGCGATCTTTGGGTAGACAGTGTTGCCGCAGGACGGGCAGACCATGGAGCGTTCCTTTTTACTTTTTATGTTCGCTGTGCCGCAGCGGCCGCAAAAATGGTTATTGCGGTAGAAGCGGTGAAGCTCTGCACCGTTGGCAGCTGCAAATGAAATCCAGAGCGGTTCTAAATCGCGGATAACCGAAGTGGGATAGAATGCCAGCGTCTCATCTTCAGTCAGAGATACGCTGGTTTCATCGAGTAAATAGTATTCTTTCGTATCAATGGAAAAGAGGTAATCACAGTGGCCGGAGATCATGTCGGCATCAGCGATGTTTAGTTCGGAAAATTTCGGGATTTTCAATGAGTCGGTATGATTGAGCAGGATGGAACCATCCTGGAAAAACAGGACATAACTGTCCGGAGACGGAGTTTTAATATAAAATTCGTTCCGGAACCGGTGAGGTGCGATTTCCTGAATCATGCGTGAAAAGCCTTCTTTCTATCTATAATCTTAAACCATATCACGGTTGTATTCAGGAAATCATAGCAGATGTGGAGCGGAAAGTCAATGGATGATATCGCCTGTCCCATTTGACTGGGTTATTCGCTGTAAAATGGAACCATTCGTTTTATCTGGTTATACCGGCGCGATTCAGAGTTTTACGAATCTGAATGCCAAAGATAACTGCAAGAATCGTAAGTACAATATCTTTTGGTATAAATGCTGTCATGGAATAGACAAATACTCCCCATACAGACATGTCGCCTGCAAGAGCAGCCCACTGCAGCCCGCCGGCTGTTTCGTTGATGGCCAGACCAATGAAAGAAAAGAGAAAAATGGAGGCAGTTTCCAGTTTCTTATTTTCAGATTTAATCTGCAGTCCGCATAGTACCGCCATGACTGGCCAGGACCAGATATATCCGCCTGTTAAATCCACCAGTACAGAAAAGCCTCCGCGGAAGTTTGCAAAGATTGGAAGGCCGACAGCACCAAGCAGGATGTAAACGAGAGAGCCGTAAAGTCCCAGTCTCCATCCAAAAGCGACACCGATCAATGTAATTCCAAATACCTGAATCGTTATGGGAACTCCGGTTGGCATGGGAACTGAGATCTGTGATATAATGGCAAGAATGGCCGCAATCATTCCCGCAAATGCCAAATCTCTTGTGGAAATGCGCCTGGACGGTACGGCAGTGCGAGTGGTATGTGATGAATTCATAATAGAAACTCCCTTCTGTTACTTTGTGTCAGATTAAACACTTTATGTAAAAAATTGTATCATGTGCAGAAATGAATGTCAACTATAAAAATACGATGGTTAACAATTGGCGGTAAAGAGAGATATAATGATAAAAAATAATAAACCGGCAGTAAACAGTAAAAAATTAATAAAATAAAGTTTTGGTAATTATTGACTTTACAATCTTTACTTGCTATAATTTCTATCAGTTACAAAAGGCAAAGGGGCCGGGACGTATGTTCTGGCCTCTTTTTGCCCTTTTGAGAGCAAAATTTACGTTTTTTGCGGATGTATGGTAACATGAGGAAATCACAAGGAGGAAAAATCTATGTCGTATGTTGATGAAGTTTATGAGAGAGTGGTAAATCAGAATCCTGGAGAGGCGGAATTCCACCAGGCAGTGAAGGAAGTACTGGATTCTTTAAAGCTGGTGATTGATGCCAACGAGGAAAAGTACCGTAAGATGGCACTCTTAGAGCGTCTTGTAGAGCCGGAGAGAATTATCTCATTCCGTGTACCGTGGGTTGACGACAAGGGCCAGGTACAGGTGAACAAGGCATACCGCGTGCAGTTCAACAGTGCAATCGGACCGTACAAAGGCGGTTTGCGTCTTCATCCGTCTGTAAACCAGGGTATCTTAAAATTCCTGGGCTTCGAGCAGGTATTCAAAAACTCTTTAACAGGACTTCCGATCGGCGGCGGCAAAGGCGGTTGTAATTTTGATCCGAAGGGTAAATCTGACAGAGAGGTTATGGCATTCTGCCAGAGCTTTATGACGGAACTCTTTAAGTACATTGGGGCAGACCAGGATGTACCGGCCGGAGATATCGGCGTGGGCGCAAGAGAGATCGGCTATATGTATGGCCAGTATAAGAGACTGACCGGTTTATATGAAGGCGTTCTGACCGGTAAGGGCCTGACTTATGGAGGATCCCTGGCACGCACCCAGGCAACCGGTTACGGCCTTGTGTATATTGTAGATGAAATGTTAAAGCACAACGATAAGGAACTGGCCGGTAAGACCGTAGTGGTTTCCGGCTCTGGTAATGTAGCGATCTACGCGACAGAGAAGGCACAGCAGTTAGGCGCTAAGGTGGTTGCATTAAGCGATTCCAACGGCTATATTTATGATAAGGACGGCATTAAGCTGGATATCGTGAAGGACATCAAGGAAGTACGCCGCGGACGGATCAAAGAGTATGTGGATGCGGTTCCGACAGCCGTTTATACGGAAGGAAAGGGAATCTGGACCATACCCTGCGATATCGCTCTTCCGTGTGCGACACAGAATGAACTGAATTTAGACGACGCGAAGGCGTTGAAGGCCAATGGATGCTTTGCAGTGGCAGAGGGGGCCAATATGCCTTCTACAAGGGAAGCGACTGATTTCTTCCAGGAGAACGGAATGATGTTTATGCCGGGTAAGGCAGCTAACGCAGGCGGTGTAGCTACTTCCGCACTGGAGATGAGCCAGAACAGCTTAAGAATGTCCTGGAGCTTTGAGGAAGTCGATGAGAAGCTGCATGATATCATGGTTGGAATCTATGCAAAGGCAGCCGATGCCGCTGAGAGATACGGCGTGAAGGGCAACTATGTTGCGGGCGCTAATATTGCGGGATTTGAGAAGGTTGTGGAAGCTATGATGGCTCAGGGAGTTGTGTAGGAATTAAGATTTCAACAAGGTTGAGATGTAGAATTTTAAATTATATGGCAAAAAAGGCCTCCAGTTAAGCGATTGATATGCTTAACTGGAGGCCTTTTTTTCCTTTGACTGACTGTTTATGAAAAGTACTTTAGTTATGTTGATTCTCCAATAATAAATTCTGGAAAAAATTCTACAGAATGCGGCGAAGCTTTTTGATTATTTTTAATGTTTTCTATTCGGGCAATTGCCTCACGTGCACATTCGCGGTATGGGTGGCGGAATGTAGTCAGAGAAAGGGGAGACATGGCCCCTACGTCTACGTCATTGTCGCAGCCGATAATACAGATATCCTTTGGGACACGCACACTGTTCTTTAAAAAGAAATTCATCAGCGCTACCGCAATACGGTCAAAACTGCATACAACGGCGGTCGGACGTGGTGACAGTGATAAAATTCTGGCACCGATACGGTCTATTTCCTCCTGTATCTCTGAGATTGATCCAACATTTGCATTAGATAAGGCAAATATGCACTGCTGATCTAAAAATACAGCAGAGCGTTCTAAGGCATTCTCAAAAGATGAAAACCTGTCCTGTATGGTAGAAATCTTTCCATAGGCCTTTATATAAGCAATATGTCGATGGCCATTTTCCAATAAATAATCGGCAGTCCGGCTCCCGATAAAATTGTTGCTTACACCAATATAGTGAAAATTTTTACCGTGAAAGTAACGATCAATCAGGATGCAGGGGATTTCTCTGCTGATCTTCTGAAGCAACTCAAGGTTAGGATTCATAGTGCTGTCGCAGGTGGTTAAAAAAAGAAAATCCGGCCGCAGAGCTGCTGGTTTGGAGTAAATCGTTTCCAATAAACGACCCTCTTCTTCCGCGGAATTATGGGTATTGCTAAAAATCAGGTTAATACCGTGTCTTGAGAAAATATTTTCAAAGCTTGATAAGTATTTGTTAATTGTGTAGTTCCAGGTTGTAAAAGGAAGTAGATACTGAACAGATAATTCCTTTTTAGGATTATGGTTGCCATCCAGTCTGAGTGGTTTTTCGCAAAGGCGATACCCCTGCCGTGGAGAAGTTCCTTTCTTTATAACTCCTTTCTCACTAAGCGACTGAATAGCATTTAGTACGGAATTGCGCGACAAGCAGAGACGGGATTGAAGTTCGCGTACAGAAGGAATTGTATCGCCTGTTTCAAGCTCATCCAGATAAATTTGCTGTAAAATTAATTTTTCGTGTGTAAGCAGATCATTCTTATTCATGTTATTAATCTTAGAAGAAGTATGTAAAAAAGTCAATACATTTATATTAAAAACGGAACAAAAAAACAGACAAAAACGGAACAAAAAACTTGTATAATATGACAAAAATAACAAACTAGGAACAATAAAAGAACAAAAGTGGTTGACTTTACAGTAATAGATATGTTTTAATTCAGATAGGACGAAGAATAGACTCGATTTGAATATAAAAAGGGGGAGTGCTTATGGAACTGACACAACAAATCAGGGATGGTATAAAGCTGGCAATATGTTCTTCTGGAGGAGGACACGCAGGAGGGAGCCTTTCTGTAGCAGATATCATGGCTAGTTTATATGGTACAGTTATGAAATATGATCCTTTAAATCCAGATTGGGACGAAAGAGACCGGTTCATTTTATCAAAGGGACATTCGGGACTGGCTCTTTATGCAGCACTGGCAGCCAGCAGATTTATTCCATACGACGAGCTTGCAGAATTTGGAACTGCCGGAAGCCGTTTAATGAACCATCCAGATGCACATCAGATACCGGGAGTGGAGATGAGTACTGGTTCATTGGGACATGGATTATCTCTTGCAGTTGGAATCGCTTTAGCCGGGAAGATGAAAAATAAGGAATATTTTACTTATTGTATTCTTGGTGATGGGGAATGCTGTGAAGGAAGTGTATGGGAAGCTGCAATGTATGCCTGTCAGCAAAAATTAAAAAGACTGGTAGTAATTATTGACCAAAACAGAGTCGGATGTGATGGTCCGTTGGAAGAAATGGTTCAGATTGAACCATTTGGAAGAAAGTGGAGCAGCTTTGGATTTTCTGTAGAAGAAGTGGATGGTCATAATGTGACAGAGATGGACAGGCTGTTTTTAAGACTTCGAAATGAATGCAGTGGACCATATGCGGTTATTGCACATACCGTAAAAGGATATGGTCTGACCGATGAAATAGCCGGTACTGGAGCCAGTCACTACATATCGGGAAGTTATAAAGAACTTATTAATAAATTTACATTTTAGGAGGCGGAAGTATGCAGGAAAAGGCAGAAAGAGCTGTACATTCACAGCTTGAGGCATCAGCCGCTATGCTTGAATTTTTAATGGAAACAGATGACAATATTGTTGTTATGACAGCAGATTTGGCAGGCTCCAGTAAATTAAAAAAAATAGAAGATCGATTTCCGGACAGGTTTATAAATGTCGGTATTGCGGAACAAAATATGATTTCTATTGCAGCAGGATTGGCACATGAGGGACTGAAGCCTTTCGTACACACCTTTTCGGTGTTTTCCAGTCTGCGGGCATGCGAACAAATCCGCACGGATGTATTTTATAACAGGGCGAATGTAAAGATCATAGGAACACATTGTGGTATGAGTGCAGGACAGGCAGGATCAACACATTTTTCTCTTGAAGATATCGGTGTTATCCGGTCCATGCCGGAGAGTGTGATGATTGCTCCGGCAGATGCCGTATCTGCAGCAAAATATATAGAGTTGTTGTCATCAATTCAGAATCCGGCTTATATCCGGCTGGACAGGAATCCAGTTCCGGATTTATATGATGAGAATTATGAGGCTGTAATCGGAGAAGGGAAGGTGGTGGCTGCGGGACATGATATTGCAGTAATTGCTATTGGAGAGGCAGTGGCGGAGGCTGTATCGGCACAGAAAGAACTGCTGGAAGCAGGAGGGCCTGCTGTTACTGTTGTAGATATGCCTACAATTAAACCCATTGATAAGGGATTGTTAAGCCAGTTATCAGAAAATCATTCAATCTTTCTGACGGTAGAAGAACATAATATTTATGGCGGTCTGGGAAGCGCCGTCGGACAGGCAGCAGCAGAACTGGGACTGGGCATAAAACTTCAGTGTATTGGTATACCGGATTGTTATCCGCAGGGGAATCCAATCAGTTATAACAGAGAACTGTTTGGTTTAGACTGTAAATCAATTCGTAAGGCCGTAATGGATTTTTTCTAATAATAAAGACAATGATAGGAGGAATTAAATTATGAGGGCAGCATTGATGAATGAATTCAGCCAGGCTGGAAAAAATGCATTGATTGTACGGGCTCTGGAAAAAAGCGCTGCTAAATATCATGTGGAATGGTTTAATACAGGTATGAGAACCGATAATGACCGGCCAGTGCTTAATTATATTCATCTGGGGATTCAGGCATTTGTCCTTCTCAATACAGGTGCAGTTGATTTTGTAATTACCGGCTGTGGTTCCGGTCAGGGAGCCTGTATGTCACTTAACAGTTATCCGGGAGTGAACTGCGGTTACATAACGGATGCATCGGACGCATACCTGTTTACACAGATTAATAACGGAAACGCGGTTGCGCTGCCGTTTGCCAAGGATTTTGGATGGGCTGCGGAACTAAAATTGGAAGATATTTTTGATAAACTGTTTTCATGTGAAGGAGGGGGCGGCTATCCCGTTGAGATGCGTGATATACAAAGAAAAAATGAACTGTTTTTTAATAATGTAAAACGTACGTTGTGCAATGAACCGGTTGACATTTTAAAAGCATTGGATTCAGAGCTGGTTAAAACGGCATTGGAAGGAGAATGGTTTCGAAGATGTTTTCTGCAGTATGCAGTACCTGGGGAGTTGACAACTTATGTGAATGAATTGATTGAGGAAAAATCAGAATAAAGGAATTATGGGGTGATGTAGATGGATACAAAAAAGTCATTGGAGAGAAAGACAATGCCAGGAAGTATTCTACGCAAGGTACAACCATATTTGTATCTTTTACCATTGTTTGTCCTGCTTGGTGTTTTTAAGTTGTACTCTTCTGTTTATGCTGTTTTCCGTTCTTTTTTTGAATGGGATGGTGGACGTATATCGGTATTTATTGGAATACAAAATTATATCAGTTTGCTATCAGATGCAACGTTTGGAAAATCACTGCTGAATCTTTTGATTCTATTGGTGACCTCTGTCATTAAAGTGGTTACATTGCCTCTTCTCGTGGCTGAACTGGTAATGAGTGTAAAACGAGAATTTTCCAGTAATTTGTATAAATATTTGTTTGTTATACCAATGGTAGTACCTGGTGTGGTGATGATATTACTGTGGAGATGGATTTACGATTATAATGGTCTTCTTAACGGCTTTCTTTCTGCATTGGGGCTTGAAAATTTCATGCATTCATGGTTGGGAGAGCAGGCGACAGCTCTGGGGGCTCTGGTTTTTTATCAATTTCCATGGGTAGCGGGAATTCAATTCCTGATTTTTCTTGCAGGACTGCAGGGGATTGATACCAGCATCTATGAGGCGACAAAGATTGATGGTATTGGCCCTGTCAGCCGTATCTTTTACATTGATATACCGCTTTTGACAGGGCAGTTTCGTTATCTGATTATTACAACTATTATTTCTACTTTCCAGACATTTGAGCATGTACTTATTATGACGAATGGAGGACCAGGTGATTCCACCATAGTACCCGCATTGCATATGTACAATGAGACGTTCTCATATTATAACATGGGATATGCATGTGCTATGGGTACTGTTTTGTTCCTGATTACATTAGGTATTACCGCCTTTAATATGAAATATATCAAAGGCGCTGAGAACCAATAGGGGGAGGCATGACATGCAAAAAAAACGTATGATTGGTTTGGCTGTACACGGTACTTTACTGTTTATACTTTTTCTTACGATTTATCCACTGTTTGTGATGGTCATATCTTCCCTGAAAACAAATATTCAGATTTACCAGAATTTGTACTTTTTCAGTCTGCCATTACATTTTGAACATTATAAAATTGCATTTGGACAAATTTACAGGAGTATTTTAAATTCACTGATTATAACAGCTGGCAATGTACTGCTTACATTGATTATTTCTACACTGGCCGGTTATGCTTTTGCGAGATTCCAGTTTAAAGGGAAGAATCTATTGTTTATGACAATGATGATGATGATGATGATGATGGTGCCGTATTTTCTTATACTTATACCACAATTTATCATTTCACAGAAAATGCATCTGTTGAACACCTATGCGGTACAGATTCTGCCGCCATCTTCAGCATTTGCGATTTTATCTACATTTCTGATTACGACACATATGGAATCTCTGCCTAAGAGTTTGTTTGAAATGGCAACGATTGAAGGGGCCAGTGACTTTAAAATTTTTTATTATATTGCGCTGCCTCTTAGTAAGCCAATATTGGCTACTGTATGTATTACGACTTTAATTTCCAGCTGGAACAACTATATCTGGCCTTTGGTTTCAGCCAATGCAGAGAAAGTACGGCCTGTAATTTTACAGGTGTCCAAGGTGGTTGCCAGCACTTATCAAATGCCAGGTGTTAACTTTGCTGCTTATGTGATTGCATCAGTACCTCTGCTTCTTATTTTTACTGTTGCGACAAAACCATTTGTAGAGGGGCTTACAGCGGGAGCGGTAAAAGCTTAAATAAAATTATTTTAATAAGAGGAGGATATTTATATGATGAAGATGGGAAAGAAACTTTTGACTTTTACACTGGCTGCCTTTACGCTCACAGCTTTAAGCGGCTGCGGAAAAGAGAACAGAAGCAGTTCAGAGACAGCGAACACAGCCACAGAGGTATCTTCGGATACTACAAGTGAAAAGTCTTCTGATGGAAACTGGCATCCCGATAAGCCGGTTACTCTTAAATGGGCTACGTGGGAGTACAATAACACGGAGGGGCAGGAGTATTTAAAAAAGTCACTGGATTTGTATAAAAAATATCAGCCTAATATTACGGTGGAATATGAATACATTGATAACGATCAGTATCAGACGTGGCTGCAGACACAGTTAATGGGCGGAACGGCTCCGGATCTGTTTCTGGTTCGTCATGCGTGGGGACAGCAGTATTTACGCGATGGCTCTGTAATTGATTTGACTGATTACCTAATGAATGAGACCAATCCTTACAATGAGAATCAGAACTGGATGGATACATTACAGGAATCAGTAATGGCCCAGGTAATGGATCCCACCAATGGCAGATATGCCAGTGTGCCTACGAATGGTGTTCTATGCAAATTATTTTACAATAAAAACCTGATGGAGAAAGCAGGTGTTGACAAGATGCCGTCAACCTTTGCTGAACTGCTAAAAACCTGTGAAACATTACAGGGGGCAGGGATTACGCCTATGGTTGTAGGTATGAAGGTCTCAGAAGGAGGTGGGTATCATTGGTTTGAGAGGATGATGATGGACCCACTTGCTACTCAGTTTATTGAAGAGCTGGATATTAACAAGACTGGCCTTATAGAGGTCAATGAGATTGCGCGTGGAGTAGATAATGGTGTTATTGATGTTACGAAGGAACCGTGGAAGGATATTTATCCTATGATTAAGGAATTGTCTCAGTACTGGTATCCTGGTTTTACAGCTATGGATAATAATGAGGCATTGGAGCAGTTTATGAGGGGAGAAGTTGCAATGACTTTTTCGGTCGGCAGTAATGCAAAGATTATGTCCAGCAATCCTGATTTAAGCTTTGAAATTGGTATTACGGAGTTTCCAACACTGACAACTGAGAGCCATCCACAGTCTTCAGGGATTGCATATGAAATAGGAGGAGCTCCTCAGGGTAATATTTGTATTCCAACGACTACAAAGGGGGATCAGCTGCTGGCTGCTGTAGATTTTCTAAAATTTAAGACTGGCCTGGAAGATTCCAGTCTTTATGTAAATGAATTATGGGGAGTCACTCCGGTAAAGAATGTACAAATAAGCAATGAGAATCCATTGCTGCAGGCACTGCAGTTTAAAAATGATGTATCGCCGTTAAAATTGTATGAAACCTATTTTGATAAACAATTTTTTGACGATTCGGTTATGTATGGACAGTTATATCTGCAGGATAAATTAGAACTGGACGAGTACACGAAGATTTTGCAGGAGGATCTGGTCAAGGCCAAAGAGAATTATGTAAAAAAAGAAGGATGGAGCGACGAAAATAACTGGGGAGAAAATTAGAGCGGTACAATGGGATCGTTAATAAATGATAGCGAAAGGATAGGAAGAATATGAAACTTACAATATCACCGGATAGCCATTATTTTATGAATGAAGGTAAACCATATTTTCTTATGGCAGACACCTGTTGGAGTGCATTTACTCATCCGGATATTGAAGAATGGCAGGAGTATCTTGATTTTCGTAACGAACAGAATTTTAATGCAATACAGATGAATCTGCTTCCACAGCGCCACTCCTGCATGCCCCGGCAGTGGCTTCATCCATTTACTGTTACACAGGAGGGAAGTTATGACTATTCCAATATAAAAGCTGAGTACTTTGATCATGTATGCCAATATCTTGACGAAATGAAAAATAGAAGTATGCTGCCCATGATTGTTCTGCTATGGGGAAATTTTGTGCCGGGCACCTGGCAGGGAATCAGGGATGCAGGACGCACAAATGTGGAAGATAAACCATATTATCAGCCAATGACTATATTGGAAATGGAGCGCTTTTTACAGTATGCAGTTCCAAGACTGCGGGGCTACAACCCGGTATTCCTGGTGAGTGGTGATGTAAATCTTGCAGAAGATGATGTAAAATATAATACTGTGGAAGATCAAAGAAAAGCAAATCCGGAGACAGTGGCATTCTATCACAGAGCTTTGCAGATTACAAAAAGGCTAGCACCGGATTGCCTTACGACTCTTCATATTGCACCAAAAGTCGAATTGCCTCAGTGTCTGCAGGAGGCAGAGGAACTGGATTTTTATATGTATCAGCCGGGTCATACGTATTCTGATCCAGAACTTAACCGCACATTGGCACAGGATCTTCGATTATACCCCATAACACGTCCTGTATATAACAGTGAAACCAGTTATGAGGCCAATGTATATTTTGACAGCCCGCAGGGACGATTTGATGAGCGTCAGATACGAAAAGCTTTCTGGCAGGGAGTTCTTAACGGGGCTAATGCCGGTTTTACCTACGGTGCCGGTGGAGTATGGTTATGGAGGCAGAATCAGAACTTCTGCAGCGAAAGAGCAGATATCGGACTTGTAAATGACTGGCGGGATGATCTGCGTTTGCCGGGTGCGTATGATATGGGATTTGCAAAGATGATGGCTGATACGATAGGGCTTTATGATTTAAAACCGGCTGCCGGTATGATACAGGATAACCCGTGCGGAGAGATAGGATGCGCGGCTAATGATGATCAAAGCAAACTGGTTATATATCTGCCATTTTCCTGGCCGGTGAATCTTAATATTGATTTGACAGGATATCAAGTGTATGCAGTTGATCTGGAGACGCGCTGGGCTTTGAATCCCATATTCTATCTGAAAAATCATGTGACTTCATTTAGGCAATTGCGCTACAATCATGATTATCTTATCATTGCCTGCAAGGAATAATAATAGAATAACAGGGGCATTGACAAGTGTTCCTTATGGACAGGGATAATGAAAGGCTTATCTCTGTCCATTTTTTATTAACCTTCCTTTCATTTTTTACAGGCGGTATAAACAAACAGATATCCATCTGTCAGTAAAGAATTAGTGATGTCTGGAAATCTGCTCCCTGAATTTTGACGGTGTCATCCCGATGAATTTTTTAAAGATCCTCGTAAAATAGTTGATGTCCTGAATGCCGCAGTAAGACGCGATCGTCTGTATCTGCATATCTGTGGTGTTCAAATAAAAGACAGCCTGTTCTACCCTTCTTTTGTTTACATAGTCGGTCAGGGTAATTCCCATTTCTTTTTTAAATAAAGAAGATAAATAATTTGCACTGATATGGAACATTTCTGAAAGATCTTTCAGTCCTAAATCACTGGTTAAGTTTAAATTGATCTGGTTAATCACTTTCTGGATTACGGGAGAGTATCCGCGCACGGAATAATTCCGGACAAGAAGGCAGTATTTACGCGCCATTTCCTTCATCAGAGACGTATCCTGCGGTGTGGTCAGATTTTCTATCTTTTTAGCGTATTTGGATGAAATCTCATCGAGATAAACCGGGTGTACATATCCCTGTTCGGCCGCTTTACGTAAAATAGTATTGTAAATAACCATATAATTCTTGTAATCCCTGAGAGAATCGGCAAGACGGGGGATCAGTCTTCGGTTTTCAAAGGAAGCCAGCGCCTGATTAAGCAGCTCCTGATTACCCTGGCTGACTGCCTGCATCAATTGATTTTCAGCTTCATAACGTTTTTCCAGGGAGATGGTATTAACCGGTGACAAATAAATTGTTTCAGGAAGTGAAGTGAGGTAGTGGTTATCATCGGGGGCGTTCCATATATTCCCCTTAATTTCCGCAACCGTATATTGGTCCACACCCTGCCAGATTATCTCAGCCAGTGTTTCCATAAGATTATTAAACTGAGATTCTGAACTGACGAATGCAATATTATAATAATATGTTTTCAGAATGGGAAGAAGCGCAGCCGGTACCTCCAAATTTGACAGTAGCTTATAATAATTCATTTTGTTAATTTCAACATATGTGAATGGCCCTGTAATAAAAAACTCCGCAGTATCTGAAGCGGGAAGCCACATACAGACATAAGTGCAGTAGTAATTGTCTGTAAAATAATAAAGAGTATGTTCCTTGCAGCATTCTGTAAGCTTTTTAAATGATTTGTTTTTGTCAAAATCCTCCATTAAGCTTTCTCTCAGTCCCATATCGAGAGATTCTATATCTTCAAAAGGTTCCCGGAACAGGAAGGAAGGGATGCCCCTGTTCTCCAAAACTTTCCTGACATACATAAGGACACTGTCATAATGCATGATATCGTCCTCCTTTTTTATTCAGATGATTTTACTATATTATCGTACAATTTTACGTTTATTTCAAGTGTATCTAAAAAATATGCGAAAAAAGATAAAATTGTACTCACGGTTCGGGCTGTTCTAATGTTAAGTTACTATAAGAAACGAAGAGAAAAGACCAATATTAAGGAGGTATCTTATGAGTAAGGAAAAAACAGTCAGACCATTTGGAATGAGCGATAAAATCGGCTATGCATTTGGTGATTTTGGTAATGACTTTACCTTTATACTGTCTTCCATGTTCATGTTAAAGTTTTATACCGATGTCATGGGAATAGCAGCAGGCGTTGTGGGAACGCTGATGATGGCGGCACGCTTTGTTGATGCAGTTACTGATGTGACGATGGGACAGATTGTAGACCGGTCCAAACCGACGAAAGACGGTAAATTCAAGCCCTGGATTAAACGGATGTGCGGTCCGGTGGCTATTGCCTCATTTTTAATCTATCAGTCCGGACTTTCAGGAATGTCGTATGGATTTAAGATTGTATGGATGGTTGTCACCTATCTTTTATGGGGTTCCATCTTCTATACATCCATCAACATACCTTATGGTTCCATGGCATCTGCGATTTCTGCAGAGCCGAAAGACAGGGCGCAGCTGTCCGTATGGCGTACAATTGGAGCGACACTTGCCTCCCTTGTAATCGGAGTGGGAACGCCTCTGCTTGCATATGAGGTGGTAGACGGAAAGACCATTTTATCCGGTTCCAAAATGACAATGATTGCAGGTGTCTTTGCAGTCTTCGCAATTATTTGCTATCTGCTTTGTTTTAAACTTGTTACAGAACGCGTACCGGTGGAAGCCAACAGTGAAAAACTGGATATCGGAAAACTGTTAAAAAGTTTATTATCAAACCGTGCGCTGATGGGAATCATTGCAGCGGCGATTCTTTTGCTTCTGGCTCAGCTGGGGATGCAGGGGATGTCATCTTACGTATTTCCTAATTATTACGGTTCTGCAGGCGCTCAGTCAGCATCCAGCATGGCCGGCAGTCTGGGAGTGCTGATTATCTGTGCACCGTTTGCTGTAAAACTGGCACAAAAATTCGGCAAAAAAGAGTTATCGATCGTATCCTGCCTTGCCGGCGCGGCTTCCTTCGTCGTCTGTCTTATTGTAAAGCCGCAGAATCCGTATGTTTATGTAGCTTTCTATACGCTGGCTATGGTTGGTTTGGGATTCTTTAACACCGTGATCTGGGCAATGATTACAGACGTCATTGATGATGCAGAGGTCAAAAAAGGAGTTCGTGAAGATGGAACGATTTACTCACTCTATTCCTTTGCACGTAAGCTCGGCCAGGCTTTTGCCTCCGGCTTGACGGGCGGTCTTTTGAGCCTGGTTGGATATACGCAGGCTACGGCTTTCGATGCGGAGGTTACGGCTGGAATCTTCCGCATGTCCTGCATCGTACCTATTATAGGATTGATTGCAGTTGCCCTTGTACTGATTTTTATCTACCCTCTTAACAAAAAGAAAGTAGAGGAAAATACGGCGGAATTGGCGCTGCGCCGAAGTAAAAACGCATAAAAGGAGGCATATATGGAGTCTATATTCGACGGTTTTAAAAAGAGCAGGGATTATCTTATCTGCGTGGATTCTGACGGCTGTGCCATGGATACCATGAATATCAAGCATATCAGGTGCTTCGGTCCCTGTCTTGTGGAAGAATGGGGGCTCCAGAACTGGGAAAAAACAATTCTTGACAGATGGAATGACATCAATCTCTATTCGATGACCAGGGGAATCAACCGTTTCTGCGGACTTTTAAAAGCACTTCAGGAAATCCATCAGTGCTATACGCCCATAGAAGGGCTTGAGCAACTGGCGCAATGGGTGGAACATTCTCCGGAACTTTCCCAGGCAGCCCTGGAAGCGGAGATAGAAAAAAATCATAGTGCTGTTTTGAAAAAGGCTCTTCACTGGTCGGCCGCCGTGAATTTAAAGATCGGGCTGCTGGAGGAGCAGGAGAAACAGCCGTTTCAGGGAGTCGGGGAGGGCCTGGCCTTCGCGCACCGGTTTGCGGATATCGCAATTGTTTCCTCTGCAAATATGGAGGCGGTACTGGAGGAATGGGACGTCCATGGCCTGCTGGAGCATGTTGATCTGGTACTGGCACAGGAGGCAGGAAGTAAGGCATACTGCATTGGTCAGCTTCTTTTAAAGGGCTATGACAGGGATAACGTGCTGATGACGGGCGATGCACCGGGAGACCAGAAAGCAGCGCTGGAAAACGGCGTGTTATATTATCCCATCCTGGTCCGCCACGAAACGGAATCCTGGAAAGAGTTTAAAGAACAGGCAGTTCCGAGGCTGATCGAGGGTACCTATGAAGGAACCTACCAGAAGAATAAAACAGAGGAGTTTGTCCGCAACCTGCAGAGGTAATTTTACAGAAGAGTAACCAAAAATCGTACAAATATATTGACAGGAGACTGCTTATGACAGATTTAAAAAAGAATCCATACTATCTTTCCGATGAAGACTGTAAGTGGGTTCAAGATACCATTGCCGGCATGACGGAGGAAGAGAAGGTGGGACAGCTTTTCTTTCAGCTGACTCAGTCCCGTGATGAGGCGTATTTAAAAGGGTTAATGGAAACCTATCACCTGGGCGGATGCCGGTATAATTCGGCGCCGGGAAAGGATATACAGGAGCAGAACAGAATTTTACAGAAATATGCCAGAATTCCGGTATTGATTGCCTGCAATACGGAAGGGGGCGGAGACGGGGCCTGTGCTGACGGAACTCCAATTGCCTCTGAAATTAAAATCGGGGCGACAGGCAATGAGGATTATGCCCGTGCTCTCGGGAAGATGTCCAGCGAAGAGGCGGCCGCGATCGGCTGCAATATGGCGTTTGCGCCGATCTGCGATATTCCTTATAACTGGGAGAATACGGAGATCATCACCCGCAGCTTCGGCAGCGATCCTGAGCTTGTGGCAAAGATGAGCGCCGCTTATATGGAGGGCGCCCATTCGACGCCGGGATTTGCCTGTACGGCTAAGCATTTTCCCGGCAACGGTCTGGACTTCAGAGATGCCCATATAGCCAACAATGTCAATACGTTTGATCCCGCAACATGGGATGCCACCTATGGAATGGTGTACAAAACCATGTTTGACAACGGTCTGGAAGCAGTTATGGGAGGCCATATCATGCTTCCTGAGTATGCAAAGCTGATCAATCCGGATTTAAAGGACGAAGATATAATGCCGGCCACCTTAAGTCCGGAAATTATGACAGGACTTCTTCGTGACCGGATGGGATTTAACGGAGTGGTAGTTACGGATGCTTCCCACATGGTTGCCATGACGAACCGGATGAAGAGGAGCGAGATGCTTCCCAGAGCCATCAATGCCGGATGTGATATGTTCCTGTTCTTTAACGATCCGGATGAAGATTTTTCAGTGATGCTGGAAGCTTACAGAAATGGCACAATCAGGGAAGAACGGATGACGGAAGCACTCACCCGGATACTCGGTCTGAAAGCGCATCTCGGACTGAATAAAAGGAAACCGGAGGAATTGGTGCCGACACCGGAATTTCTCGAAAAAGTACTGGGAAAAGAGGAATATAAGGAAACTGCAAAATCCATCAGCCGGGACTGTCTGACATTGGTAAAATATAAAGACAGGGAGGTACTGCCGATTACGCCTGAACGCTATCAGAGAATTATGATTGTTCATGTAAAGGGCAGCGGAGGTGCTATGGGGGAATTGATGAAGCTGATGGGCGGATCGAAAGAAAATCCGGCTGAACTTCTGAAACAGAAGCTGTGTGACAGAGGATTTGACGCATTTATCTATGAAAGTCCCATGGACAAGATGAAAAAGCAGATGGAACAGGGAGAAAAACCGAGTCTGGATTTATATTTTGCGGGAAAGAATGCAGTAAAGGACTTTATAAAGGATATGGACCTGGTTATCACCCTCTGTGATGTTCCAAGCGGCAGGCCGGTGTTTGGCATGTCAAAAGGCGGTGGGGAGATTCCATGGTATGTGTTTGAACTGCCGGTCGTAGTGGTAGGCTGCGGTCAGCCAACCATGCTGGCAGACATTCCTCAGGCAAGGACTTACATCAATACGTATGATGCCCGCAATGATACACTGGGTGCACTCGTGGACGCGCTGATGAAAGGACCGGAGGCATTTCCGGGGACGGATCCCATAGACAGTTTCTGCGGCCTGTTTGATACCCGGTTATAATGGGAGCCTCGGGCAGAGTATGAACAGCAGCAAATGGGGATAAAATCATAATAATTTTATAAAATTTTACTGGCATTATCTCATATTATAGTATATAATAAGCGATAAGACTTGAGGCGGAGTTTTCTTCGCCTCATTGTTTTCTTTCCTGAAATATGAGAAAATAGAGATAGAAGAACAGGAAAGCAGTAAAATTCAGATAAGTAAAGGCAGGTGACGACATTATGCATAAATTCTTAAGGTCTATTGGATTCAGCCTCTACCAGAAGGACCGGGATATCGATAAATTGTTAGATCAGATGACAGAAGATGTATCCGGAATGAAGCGGATTCAGCTGGATGAGGAGACGAACCTTTGTGAGATCAGAAAAGAGGTTGCGCCAGGAATGGGTATCGCCGTATTCGGTCAGATGGACCGGGACGGAGTATTTCGCAGGAACTACTATTATCCTTACTTAAGAAGCGAGGATATGACATCGGATGTGTCCTGTTCCATTCAGCGCCATACGGAGCGTGAGACGTATGCGGGACTGCTTGATGAGTATAAGGTCGGTATTTCCCTGATATTTTATATCGATAATTCATTCGAGTGCAGGGAGAGAATCATGGACCAGCGTTCCCTGGAGACTAAGCGTGCCAATCTAACCGGACTGGCGGTCAGCGGCAAGATTCTTCTGCCGATTCAGAAGACGGAGAAGCAGCGGGAAAACGCGAAGGTTACGGCGAAAGAGCGTAACACGCTTTTGGAAGCGGCCAAGAATGGCGATGAGGATGCCATGGAGACTCTGACCATCGAAGATATCGACATGTATTCCCAGATCTCCAGACGGGTGATGAAGGAAGATTTGTATTCGATCATTGATTCCTGTTTTATGCCTTGCGGAGTGGAATGTGACCAGTACTCAGTGATTGGTGAGATTACAGAAATTGTAGAAAAGAAGAACCAGATCACAGGAGAAGAGGTTTATGATTTGAAACTGGAATGCAGCGACATCGTTTTCCATGTGGGGATCGCCAAGCAGGATTTGACCGGAGAGCCGGCGGTTGGAAGACGGTTTAAGGGGCAGATTTGGATGCAGGGCAATGTGGTATTTGATGAGGCGGCGGATTAGACAACGGGATTTTGAAGGATTTGGTGAAAGATTCTTCAAGTAAAACTTGACGAAACGCATAATTGTTAATATAATAATATACAGCCTGTGCGCGGTTATGGCCGCAGCACAGGGGATGTTTCTGTAGCTCAGCAGGATAGAGCGTCCGCCTCCTAAGAGAACTTAGAGCGCTCGCTTTTTGGGGATTCGCCCCGCAAAATTTAATACGTGTTTCTGTAGCTCAGCAGGATAGAGCGTCCGCCTCCTAAGTGGTGGGCCGTTCAAGTCCAAGAATGAATTATTTATGCATATAACAGGTAAAACTGTTATAAATATACAAGTGTTTCTGTAGCTCAGCAGGATAGAGCGTTCGCCTCCTAAGCGAAAGGCCGGCGGTTCGAATCCGCCCAGGAACGCTAGAAAGCCGTAAAATCAAGGTTTTGCGGCTTTTTTATTGTCCTGGATTTCTGGCGGGCCAAGAAAAACAAATTATGCATCGCGTCTGTATATTTTGCTAATCCGACTTGAACGGTTTCCATGTCCCTGCTAATAAAAACAGGGTATTTTGCTAATTGCTGATTAACTGGGAAAGCTTGCTAATAAGTTCCGGGGATTTCATGAGCTGCTCAACAATCAGGTTCAAGTCCAAATTATTAGCAGCCTCTTCTGCCTTTTCCGGTGGCTTTACCTTCCTTAAATCCGGGTTTGAATAAAAGGATGCCTCAAATTTCTGTGCATTTACCTTCCTGTCCTCATCCAGTATGTGCGCATAGATATCGGTAATCATGTCAATCTGTGCGTGTCCGGTGTCACCCTGGGTTGCCTTTAAATCCCCGTGGTTCAGCTTCAGCTTATAGGTCGTGCTGGAGTGCCGCAGGGAATGGAAGACTACTTTAGGCAGCCCTGCCTTATCGCGGAGCTGTGCAAACGCCTTTAACAGGATCCTCCCCTCGCAGGGCCGCCCATTGGGCAGGCACACCACCAGGCCGTAATCATGGTAGTCACTCCCCAGGAATTCTTTGAGCTCATCCTGGCAGCGCATATTTTCACGGAGGATATAAGCCAGCGTTTTGGGGATCCATACCTTCCGGATACTGGATTCTGTTTTTGGTGTCTTGATTACAAGCCGGGTACTGGTATTGCCTAACAGCGGCTCGAAGGTGTAGAAGATATCCTTTTTATCCAGGGCATTAATGGCGCGGAGGGAAGCGCGCTGCAGTTCCCGGTCGATATAGACGTAGGCATTGTCAGCTGCTATATCATCGTCCGAAACATGCACGTTCTCACGTGGGAGCCCTAAAATCTCCCCTTCCCGCATGGAGCAGGCAAATGCCAGGTTCATGGCCAGGTACAGTTTGGAGTCCTCACAGTTGTCCAGGGCAGTCCGGATCATATCGGCTGTCCAGATATCGCGGGGAGTGTAGACCTTTTTCGGAAGCTCCGCCCCGTGGAAGGGATTTTTGCCCATCATCTCCCACTCAACCGCCTTCTTAAAAGCGGTAGACAGCAGCTTGATGATTTTTTCAATGGTGCTGGCCGTAATGAATTCGGTCTTGGGTTTTCTGTTTGGGGTGCCAACCGCCTTTGTCTTTTCCAGCTTTTTGATGAACTGGGCAACGAATTTTGTCCCGATTGTCTGGATCGGGACATCACCGATGGCAGGGTTGATATAGTTATCAATAAGCCCTACATTGCTGTCATAGGTGGATATCCCCCACTTCTTTTCCCCATATAAACACACAAAGTCATATAAAAAATCCCTGACTGTGACTTCCGAGGGCGGAACGAATGTGCCGTTGTTCTGTTCGTATTCAATCTCGGCCTTCCGTTTCTGGGCGTCGCCGTAGTTCCCCCAGGTTTCCCATTTCTGTCTCTTTTCACCCCCTTCATCTTCATAGTAATAAACGACGGAATACTTATTTTTTCTTTTAATGATTGATGCCATAAGAACTCTCCTTATCTCTATAAATTCCTTTCCAGCCATTCATCGAAAGAAATTTTAGAGATACGGACCAGGCGCCCAAGCTTTATTACCTTGAACTCCTTCCCATCGCAGAGCTGGTATGCCTTGCTGCGGCTGATCTGCAGGATCCTGGCAACCTCCTGGACGGAATATGTCCGTTTCTCTAGTTCCCCGTGAAAGCCGGAGAAAGAAGATTGTTGAGCTGCATTGTCATTAGCTGCCATAAAAACTCCTTTCCTGTGCAGCCAAACGACAGGGAGTCCAGCATCGTTCGTCAAGGTAATTATACAACATGCCGTTTGTCCGCACAATTAGCAATTTTATTTGGTAAATTATGGTATTTCACACAAATTATCTGAACACATACCTTCCCACACCGCTTCCTGCGCCCTTCCCGGCCGCGTAGAGGCTGTGCAATGCACATTCGATTCCAGGGTACAGGGGGCCTGCCCCTTGCGAAGGCAGGATATCCGTAAGTATCCGGGAAACCCATATCCATGTGGGTGTATGCTCTTAAATTGTCAAGGAGCATTTCATTGCCGTCCCTTACACTGCCGGGGAAGCAATCTGAAAATTAAGTAAAGGGAAAAGGGCAGGGACTTGAAAAAAACAAGAATTATTTTATAAATCTATATTTAGGGATTTTTTGTTGACAACATACAAGATATTGTGATAGGATAAAGCCGTAATTGATTTTTGTGCGTCCCCCTCTGCGGGAACTATGCTGGGGCATAGGAGGTGCGGGAGCTGTCCCTCACGGCACACGTTGTTTAAGTTGGAATGAAGTGTCAGGAAATACCATCTGGAAGGATGGCATTTTTTTGGCACTTTTTTTATTTGCAGGGAGTGGGTAACATCCCCTGCCAAAATATTTGTGGGTAAGCCACACGTTGTTGGGAAAGATGGGCCTGTATGGGCATCTTTCCTTTTTTGCTGCCAGAAATACCGCATATGCGGCTGGAATAATAAAACCAAGAAAGGTGGAATGAATGATGGATGAAGCAAGATTGTATGCAGACAGTTTTCGGACTGTGTTTGCAAAGCAGGAGGAATTCCTGGATTTCCTGAAAAGGGCAGGTAGGGATTCCTTCTGGGACAGGAAGAGGTCGAAGGACCTGCGTCTGGTGGCGTTTGATAAAGACAGCCAGGTAGCGGAGGACCTGCGGCAGCAATACGCGGAGGATGGCCTGGACACAGGGATCCTGGACGATACGCTGTCCCATACCGGGCTGCTTTTAAAAATCAGGAAGCAGTATTACCCGGTGAGGGACTGTGCGGTTAAGACAATCCTTGACCGTGCGGGGATCTCCGGCCCGGCGCTCAAAAAGCTTGATAAGACGGTGTATGCTAGGATCCTCAACGACTGCCTGAAGGTGGCGCGTGGTGATGCCCTCCTGCGTTTTTCACAGGGGAAGGTCTCAGCGGTGCTTGGAGGCGACAGCGGTGACTATGCGGTACTGGACATGGAGCAGATTTTCATGTGCGCCGTGGACTATCTGCATAAGACATTTAAAGGCTGCGCCTACATCGGCGGCTTTTATGAGCATTCCATGGCTTCCGCCATCTGGGAACTGGACGGGGAAGAAGGGCTCTTAAAGGCGTATAAGGACGAACTTACTGCCAATGGGGTAAGCCCGTCAGGCCTGGGTTTAAAGCCTGTAATCCGTATTGCAACCTCAAACACAGGGGACAGCGGCGCGAATATTTACCCGATGCTGTTTTCCGGTACGGACAAAAAAACGCTTCCGCTTGGGAGCCCGCTGCAGTTAAAGCATAAGGCCGGCGCAACCATCCAGCAGTTTGAAGAACAGCTGAACATGGTTTATGGCAAGTACCAGTATGCCATAGGGAACCTGGCAAAGCTTCTGTCAGTGGAGATTATGAATCCGGTCAACTGCATGGTCGGTGTTATGAAAAGAGTCAATATCCCAAAGAAATATGGGATGGAAGCAGTTGAGCTTTTTAAGGCCCAGTATGGTGAGGAGCCCTGCACCGCCCATGACCTGTACTATGGGATATCAGAGGTGGTCTTCATGCTGGAGGTCAACGGCGAAGAAGGGAGCCGGGTCTCCGCAATGGAAGAAAAGGTCGGACGTGCGTTAGGTGTAAACTGGGGCGATTATGATTTTGCCGGGGAAGTAAAGTGGTAAAAAGAGAAAGACAACAGCTGTAAAAGCAGAAAAAAGGAGGAAAAGGAATTATGTGTTCAAACAGGGAAGAAGTGTTAAGGGAACTTTGTTCTAATGTCAAAAAAAGGCTGGGTGAGGGGTATGAGGTCCAGACCCAGACAATGGATAAAAATAACAGCCGGAAGCTGACAGGCCTTGTGGTACAGAAAGACGGCGGAGGCATAATGCCTGTTATTTATGTGGAAAAAATGCTTGGCAGGCCGGGTTATAGCTTAGGGGAGATTGCTGATGAGATTGCAGGCATAGTCCGTGAGTATGGTAACCCGCTTTTGAATACCGGGATGCTGATGGATTTTGCCTCCGTTAAGGAAGGCCTCCGGATGAAGCTGGTAAATTATGAAGCCAACAAGGAGCTGCTGGAGGATGTGCCATATGTAAAATTCCTGGACCTGGCAGCCATATTTTATGTGCTCGTGCAGGAGAATGGGGAAGGCCGGATGACGGCCCTGGTCCATAACGAACATATGAAGTATTGGAAAACGGACAGGGAAGAGATATATGAAGCCGCAATGCGCAATATGAAGGAAAAACAGCCTGCCATCCTGGAATCCTTAGACAGCCTTTTGATGGCTGACGAGGAAGAATTCCAGGTTGGGACGCCCGACGGGGTTATGGATGAACCACCGGAGATGAGGCTGTACCTATTGTCGAATGGTAACGGGATGTTGGGAGCTGCCAGTATCCTGTATTCTGATGAATTAGAAAAGCTGGCTGACAGGCTTGTCAGCGATTTGGTCATCCTGCCCTCCAGTATCCATGAGGTACTTGTGGCACAGGCGAAAGAAGCTATGGATTACCGTGACTTAAATGCGTTGGTCCAGATGATCAATGAAAATGAGGTGCCGCAGGAAGACCAGCTGTCAAACAGTGTTTACCTTTATGACCGTGGGAAAAAGGAAATCAGCATTGTCTTCCAGGGGGAACCGTTAAGGTAAACAGATACATAAAGCAGAAAAGACGGGTTTTCATATCCGTCTTTTCTTTTATCAGAAAGTGAGGAAGAAATATGGAAACAGACATGAATTTGAATTATATCCCCTCCGTCCTGGTGGACACAGAAGGGCTTACCGAGGAAGAATGGTTAAACTACCGCAGGCTGGGAATTGGCGGTTCAGATGCCGCGGCCATCATGGGGCAGTCCCCCTTCTGCACGAAGCGGGACCTCTATTATGACAAATGCGGCATCCAGCCGGTGCTGGAGGAAGCGGAATCCAACTGGGTGGCGAAGGAAGTAGGCCACCGGCTGGAGGATCTGGTGGCGGAGATATTTTCCCGCAAGACCGGGCTGAAGGTATACCCTATCCGTAAGATGTTCCGGCACCCGCTCTACCCGTTCATGGTAGCGGATGTGGACTTTTTCATAGAACTGCCGGGTGGGGCAACCGGGATATTGGAGTGCAAGACCACCAACTACAACTGCCAGGACAAGTGGGCCAATGACACGGTACCGGTCAATTATGAGTACCAGGGGAGGCATTATATGGCCGTCATGAACCTGGACGTGGTCTATTTTGCCTGCCTGTACGGAAATAATGAGAACGAGTTCATCATCCGCAAGATGGAGCGTGACCTGGAGACAGAACAGGGCCTGATTGAAGAGGAAGAAAACTTCTGGCTGGAGAACGTACAGAAGAAAGTGGAGCCACCCTATACGGAGAAACCGGACCTGGTGCTGGAAAGCATCCGGCGGTTCTGCGGGCCTGCGGAAGAAGACGCGGACGAGGTGGCATTAAGCAGCGCCCATGCCGGGGCTATCGAGAGATACCTGGAACTGAAGGAAAAGAAAAGCGCCGTAGATGCGGAATCCAAAAAGCTGGAGGTGGAGATGAAGGCCGCTTATACCGGGATCGTGGAAGACATGGGGATCAGCTGCAAGGCTGCCTTAAAGACAGGGAACGGCAATTATATTGTGACCTATAACCCGGTTTACCGGACGGGCATAGACAAAAAGAACCTGGAACGGCTGAAGCTGAACCACACGGATATTTATGAGGACTATGTGACGGTTACGGAGAGCAGGCGTTTTTCAGTGAAGAAAGGGGCGGCATAAATGTTTGGAACAGGAATGTATTATATCTGCTCGCCATTGTCGGCGCCAACCCCTGAAGGCATCCGGAAGAACATGCTCATGGCCAGGTATTATATGGAGCGGGTCAGCAGGGAATTTGGCTGCAGGGTCGTTGCGCCCCACGCATATCTCCCGGAACTTCTGGACGATAATGTCCGGCGGGAACGTGAGCTGGGGCTTGCCTTTGGCAGGGTGCTCTTAGGGTGGTGCGAAGGCATCATCGTGTGCGGGGACACCATCAGCAGCGGCATGGCGGCAGAAATTATGGAAGCGCGGAAACTGGGGCTGCCTGTCTACCTGCTTACAGAAACGCAGGGGACGGCCTGCCTTACCGCGTATGGAAAGGAGCTGGGACCATCCTATGAGATGCAGGTTTTACAGGAAAATTTATAAAAAAGAAAGTACCGGCTATTGCGTATATACCTACCTGACCGAGGACACAGGAGTGCCGCAGGCAGCCAGGAGTCGGTATTTTAACGGGGACGGCACAGTATTCTCCGCCGTAGGCGTAGACCTGCCGTCAGTAGAGGATATGGAAGTGGACCTTTGCGGGAAATGGGTAAAGAACCCGAAGTACGGACTCCAGCTTTCTGTGGAGTCCTATACGGAAATCCGCCCACAGACCGTGGAAGGCATTAAGGGATACCTCGCTTCCGGCATGATAAAAGGGATAGGGCCGGCAATGGCAGAACGGATTGTGGGGCGCTTCGGGGCCAGGACCTTTGAGGTGCTGGAAAAATACCCGGACAGCCTTTTGGAAATTAAAGGGATCAGCCAGAAAAGCCTGGAGACAATCCTGCGTTCCTACCAGGGCAGCAATGCCATGCGGGACCTGGCAGTCTTCCTGTCCCCATTCAATATAACACCCAAAAAGATACAAAAAATATATGAGGAGTTTGGGAATGAGGCGCTGGAGACTGTCAAAAGTCAGCCGTTTGCCCTATGCCGGATCAACGGTTTCGGGTTTTTGACGGTGGACGCGATTGCAAAAGCTATCCGGTGCAGCCCCAATGACCCTATGAGGATTGAAGGCTGCATCCGCTACTGCATGGAGCAGGAAAACCAGGCAGGCCACCTGTGCTGTAAGAAGGATGAATTCCGGGAGAAAGTATACGGCCAGCTGAACTACGGCTATGTCAGTGAGGCGGTGACGCCGGCTGAGATTTCCCAGGAATTATACCACCTGGTACAGGAGCAGGAATTTTTCTATGAGAAGGGCGTATTTTACGCAGCCCGGTTTTATGGGTATGAGTGCGGTGCAGCAAAGGCCCTGGCCGGATTGCTGGACCAGGAGCGCCCGGCGCTGGTTAATATCGACTTCCTGTTAGACGAGGCCCAGAAGGAACTGGGAATCCTGCTTTCCGCGAAACAGGCGGAAGGGGTAAGGAAAGCCTTCGCCTCCATGGCCAGCATCATCACCGGCGGGCCCGGGACAGGCAAGACCACGGTAGAGCGGGTAATCCTATATATCTGCGGGAAACTGAACGTGGAGGATGTGCTGCTGGTAGCCCCGACCGGGCGGGCCAGCAGGCGTATGTCCGAATGCACCGGGTTCCCTGACGCCTGTACCATGCACAGCGCCCTTGGCCTGACCAATGAGGAATTGGACGGGGACAGGGAGGAAATGCTGGAGGCACAGATGATCCTGGCCGATGAGTTTTCCATGGTGGATATGCGGCTGGGCTATGAATTTTTTGGCCATATAAAGAAAGGGACACGCCTGGTCCTGATCGGGGATGTAAACCAGCTCCCAAGCGTGGGGCCAGGGAATGTATTCCGGGAACTCATCCGGTGCGGCGTGATACCGGTCACGGTGCTGGATATGGTATTCCGGCAGAAGGAAAACAGCCGGATTGCCATGAACGCACACCGGATGCAGAAAAACGATGCTGCCCTGGAATACGGCACGGACTTTGTGTTTATCCCGGCAAAGGGCGCAGAAAAAGCGGCGGATGTGATTGAGAAGCTGTACCTGGATGCGGCAGCCCGTCTGGGCACGGACCAGGTGCAGGTTTTGACGCCATACCGCAAAAAAGGGGAGGCCAGCGTGAACGCCCTGAATGAACGCTTATGGAACCTCGCCAACCCGCCAGCCGGCGGCAGGCGGGAAATAACAGCCGGGGGCCATGTCTTCCGGGACGGCGACAAGGTCATACATATCAAAAATAAAAACGGGATCAGCAACGGCGACACAGGGCGTATTACCGGCATCTACTTAAATGAAGACGGCGTGGAGGTTGCCAGGCTTGATTTTTCAGACGGGAGGTCGGTGGAATACACCGGTGACGAGCTGGATATGGTGGAACACGCTTATGCCACAACGGTGCATAAAAGCCAGGGGAGTGAATACCCGGTGGTAATCCTTCCGTGGCTCCCCATGTTCTATAAGATGCTCCGGAGGGACATCCTGTATACGGCGGTTACGCGGGCCAAGGCACAAGTCTTCCTTGTTGGGGATAAACGCTCTGTTTACAGGGCAGTCCACAACACGGAAAGCGAACAGCGCAATACCATGCTTGGCGACCGGATCCTCCAGGAATACCGGCTGCTTACAGAAGGCAGGCAGGGGAGACGTCCGGAAGCAGGAAACAATGATGACGGTTACGAGCAGCTGGCGATCAATTTCTAAACTGCGCAGTAACCAGGCGCAGGCCAGGGGAATCCCCTGTGCCTGCCGCCATAAAAATGGAGGAAAGGAATGTGTTTATTAAAGAGGACGATTTAAAGCTGAACAGCTGGCAGTTCTGCCAGAGGAAATATCTGCCCTGGGACATGAAAATGAGGCTCACTGCAGTCCGGATCCGGGAGTGGCATGAGAACTGGGGAGGCCAGGTCTATTTAAGCTACTCCGGGGGACTGGACAGTACCGTGCTTTTAGATTTCATACGCAGGGAAATAGGTGATTCTGTGCCTGCCGTCTTTTGCAACACAGGGCTGGAATTCCCGGAGATTGTGCGGTTTGCTAGGGGAGCCAGGGGAGAATTTAGGGAGATTGAGCCAAGGGACAGGAACGGGAAACGGGTAACCTACCAGCAGGTTATTTCAACCTATGGGTATCCGTTAATCAGCAAAGAAACCGGAGAAAAGGTTTATAAGCTGCGCCACGGGAACCTGTCGGAGCGTTACAGGAAGTATCTTTTAACCGGCGATGAAAGGGGAAAATTCGGGAAGCTTGCAGATAAATGGAAGTTCCTGGTGTGCGCACCTTTCGAGACTTCCAGCAAATGCTGTGAGATTATGAAGAAACGGCCGTTCCACCGCTTTGTGAAGGAGACCGGGCGGGTGCCGTATATTGCCACGACACAGGATGAAGGCTTCCGGAGGGCGAACCAATATGCCCACACCGGCTGCAACGTGTACGACGGCGCAACCATAAAGAGCCAGCCCATGGGCTTCTGGACAAAACAGGACGTCCTCCGCTACGTGGTAGAAAATGACCTGGAGATATGTTCCGTTTACGGCGATATCCGCCAGTATGCTGACGGTACTTACTATCTGACAGGGGAACAGCGCACCGGCTGTATGTACTGCGCCATGGGTGCGCACCTGGAGGATGAGCCTAACCGGTTCCAGCGCATGTCTAAGACCCATCCCCAATGCTATGAATATTGCATGCGCAATACGAAGGTGACCCGGCGGTCGGACGGTAGGGAATTATACCAGTCCGCTGCAGGGAATATCTGGAACTGGGAGATAGAGAGGGATATCCAAAAAAAGATCAAGGAATGCGGGAGCGCGGATTTTTACCGGGATTACCAGGTCATACACGGGCTTGGGATGGCCCAGGTACTGGATTATGTGGGCATCCCGTGGACAACCTGGGAAGCACAGGGGCAGATGAGCCTTGCGGATTTCCCGGAAACGCTGCCTATGACGGCGTAAAAATTTTTTAAAGGAAACAGAGGGAAGGCGGTACCTCATAACAGGGGCAGCCTTCTGGCAAAAGGAAGGAGAAATGCAGAATGAATGAAATGACAATGAACCAGGACTGTATGTACCAGAATGTGAAGGGAATCCAGGAACTGAACCAGGTAGAAGGATTCGACCCCAGGAAGTATATGCGCCAGCTGGCCGGGGACGGCCAGGCTGCGAAGTATTACCTGGATGTAGTTTACCGCAAGCTCTGGTTCCGGCTGAAGTACCCGAATGGGAAAATCGTCAAGACCTTAAAGAAGTTGACCGACCAGGTGGCGATTGTGGAAGCCAGGGTGTACCTTGACCGGAATGACCCGGAGGAAAGCTTTATCTCCAACGCGCTTGCCCAGAAGTATATGACCGCGGATGACCAGTTTGGCAATAAGTATGTGGAACTGGCGGAGACAGCCGCGGTTGGGCGGGCTTTGGCGGACGCCGGCTTCGGCCTGCAGTTTGCCGACCTGGAAGGGGAGGCGGACCCGAATATCGTGGACGCCGGGCTGGAGCATATGTCCGGCACAGTAACGGAAGAAAGTTTCACGGACAGCACTGGTATGGGAGATAGCGGGGAGACCTTTGATGGAACGGAGGAGCAGATTCCCGGCCAGTATGGCTTTAACCCCTATACCAGCAGTGAAACAGCCCAGCAGGCGCCGGCCGGGAATATGGCAGATGCCGGGATGGGTAACATGCCGCCGGCCATGCAGAACAGCGTGCCGCCGGCTATACAGAACAATGTACCGCCGGCTATGCGGAACAGCATACCGCCGGCCATGCAGAATAATATGCAGCAGCCCCAGACAGGCACCGCATCCGGGCCGGTACAGAACCAGCGGCCAGTGCAGCAGGGACAGACGCCAGCTATGCAGAACCAGGCGCCTTTCCAGGGCGGCCGGCCTTCCATCCAGGATACATTATCCCGGATCCAGAGGGATCTCCCAGTGGAGCAGATTTATAAGATATTAAACCGGGATATGGCGGCAGCCCTGGTAATCAGCGCAGGTTACTATAAAGATAAGCTCACGCTGGGGCAGCTTGCGATTGAAAAGCCGCAGGCCCTGAACTGGTATGTCAATGACTATAAGGGACCGGATAACCTGCTCAGGGCGGCCGCGCGTTTCCTGTTAGACGCGGCAAAACGGGCAGCATAACACAAACTATGTAAGGAGGATAAGGAATGGGCGTATTAACAAAAGATATTGACAGCCGGCCGTATACCGGAAAGAGGACGGTGAAAGGCCGGCTCCGGCTCTCAGAGAAGCCGTCACTGGATGTGTTCTTTGGCGGAAACCCGGATGTGGTCCCGATAACGGGGGTCACCAGGGGCAAGGTATACGAAGTCGTCTCCATTGAAGGTTTCGGTGATGGGGAGGATGTCACGTTTATTGACGACAACGGGAATTTACAGTGCCTTGGTGACTTTTTCTTTGAAGAGGTAGGGTAAACCAATACTTACGCTGGCTGTCCGGCCCAATCCGGGCAGCCAGTATTTCAGCCGGGAGGTGGCCAGGATGTATGGGGATCTGCCCTTTACAATGAGAGATGTGGCCGGGCTGGTTGAGGTAAAACCGGCCCACATAAAAAATGACGGTACCTGGGACTGCGACTGCCTCTTCTGCGGTGCCAAAAAGAAAATGAACATTGATTTTTCCAAAAATGTATTTGTGTGCCCGGTCTGTGGGGAAGGTGGAGGCATGCTTGATTTTTATGGGCATCTGTTCCACGTGGACCGCAGGACGGCCTGTATGGAAATTAAGGAGGCGCTGGGGCTGGGAATAAAAGATAAGAAACTGCCCCCGCCGAAAAAGGCGCCTGAAATACAGGTGCCGCCGGCCGTCCCCCAGTCGGAACTGGCAACAGTGGAACAAATCAGCAAAACCTTTACGGCGCTGCTCCAGATGCTGCCTTTGACCCAAACCCATGAACAGAAACTCCTGGAAAGAGGGTTTACCAGGGAACAGATTATAAAAAACGGATATAAGAGCACACCCGCTTTCGGCCTGAAAAAACTGGCGGAAAGGCTGGTAAATGCCGGCTGCACCGTACAGGGCGTCCCCGGGTTTTACCTGGATGGGGACGGGAAGTGGACAATTAACTTCCACACCAAAAATTCAGGGTTCCTGGTGCCTGTCCGCAGCATTGACGGGCTGATCCTGGGGATGCAGATCCGTGCAGACAGGCCATATAAAGACCGGAAATATATCTGGTTCTCCAGTTCCGGCTGCCATATGGGCGTTACTTCAGGAAGCCCGGTCCATTTTGTGGGAAAGGAAGGCGAAGAAACGGTCTTTGTGACAGAAGGGCCGCTGAAAGCAGACCTTGCCCACGCGTTATCCGGGCGCAGCTTTGTCGCCGTGGCCGGGGTCAACCTGTACCAAAACCTCCCTCCCGTCATCGGACGGTTAAAAGAAGGCGGGACGAAGCTGTTTTATGAGGCTTATGATATGGATAAGCTCATTAAGCTGACCTGCCTGAAGGACTGCCAGGAAAAATGCGGGGAGTGTGGGCTAAAGGAGGATGGATATAAAACCGCGCAATGCCCAAAGAAAACCATCAAGAGGAAGAATATCCAAAATGGCTGCAAAAACCTTTACCGTATCTGCAGGGAGAAAAAGGCGGACTGCAAGTCGCTTACCTGGGACCAGGACGGCGAGGGGGAATGGAACGGTAATATCAAAGGCGTCGATGACTATCTGGTAAGCCTGCACCCTGCTAATGGACAGGGGCAGAACGTTTAACAGAAGCCATAAGAACGTGATAATAACACAGGCACCTGTCGATATGGCGGGTGCTTTTTTAATGGGGAGACCGGTAAATACTCAGGATTGTTGTCTTTTGCGCATTCCAAACGTATAAATTAAAAAAGCAAAGGAGATGTATGATGATGTATCAGGAAAGAACCATTGGAATTGACCATGGGAACCGGAATATGAAAACCGAGAACCTTATTTTTACCTCCGGCCTGCAGGTCAGTGAGAAACAGCCGCCATTTGGCGATTACATGATTTATAAGGACCGTTACTACGCATTGACAGAACAGCGGATCCCATACCAGAAAGACAAGACGCTGGATGAACGCTTCTTCCACCTTACCCTGTTTTCCATTGTCAAAGAGCTGGATCGGGAGAAGGAGAACCTGCTGGGCCAGATTGTGCGTGTCAACCTGCCGGTGGGGCTCCCGCCCAAACATTATGGCAGCCTGTACCGGAAGTTTGAGCAGTATCTGTACCGGGATGAAATCCAGGATGTGGTTTACCGCGGGCAGGAGTATTCGATATGCATCAGTGATGTGGTGGCATTCCCCCAGGATTACGCTGCCGCCATGACGGTTTACGGGAAGCTGAAAGGATTTGTAAAAGTCATTGTGATTGACCTGGGCGGGTTCACACTGGATTATCTGCTGATGAGAAACGGCCAGCCGGACCTGGGGGTATGTGATTCCCTGGACAATGGGGTTATCAAACTGTATAACAATATTTCCTCCAGGATCAGCTCCGAATATGATATCCTCCTGGACGAGACGGATATGGACCAGATTATCCAGGACAAGCCGACCGATTACCCGGAAGAGGTGGTCCGGACCGCCCAGGAGATGGCAGGGCTGTTTACGGAGGACTTCCTGGGGAGCCTCAGGGAGCGCGGGATAGATTTAAGGTCCGGCGGCGTAGTCTTTGTTGGAGGCGGGGCAATCCTCCTGGAGAAGTATATTCGGGAGTCCGGGAAAGTAGGGAACTGCATGTTCATCCCGGACCTGCAGGCCAATGCGAAAGGATATCGGATACTCTACCAGCTGCAGAAAGGCAGGTAGTCAGTATGAGAAAGAAAAATGAATTTGTGTTTAATATCGGCTTTAACCCGGAGTTGCCGGAGCATGTCAGGGTGGTTGGGATTTTAAACAAGCTGGGACATACAAAGGCAAGCTATCTTGCAAGAGCCGTGCTGTTCTATGAGGAGCGTGGGAAAGCCATGCCTGGCGGCCCCGCCCCGGTTGACTATGCGCAGTTAAAGCAGATGGTCAGACAGATCCTGGAAGAACAGCGGAAGGAAGGACATGGCGGCAGTCTTTTACATCCACAGGCGGATTCCCGGGCAGCGAAGGATAAGGAAAAAACGGCACCGGAGATTTGCGAGGACGACATGGCAGGGATTTTGCAGGCTTTGAGCGGGTTCCGGGAATGAGATAAGCCAGAGGATAATCCCTCTCCAGCCTTCCCCAGCCCGCAATCATTGAAATTGATAAAATATGGTTGTTCTGCTATACTGGGAGTCACAAAGGAGAAGCTGCCGATACCTGTCAGGGTCCCGGTAAAGGAATGGAGATGCCATGGCCATACAACCCAGTGAATATCTTGAGAAATGTTTGAAAGTAAAACTCCATAAAGAGGCCGCTGATATGGTAAACACAGATGCGGCTATCGTCACAATGGAAAAAGGCCGCCATCCAATCCGGATGGGTGAAGAGGTAACGGATTTTTATTTTATAGTATATGGAATTGTCAGGGGATACTATATAGATGAAGATGGAAACGATATGACAAAGTGCTTTGCATGCGAGAATCATTTTTTTGGTTCAGAATGCTTTCGGACTAATAAAGAGTCCACATTTTTTGTTGAGTGCCTGGAGGAATGCAAGTGCATCAGGCTCCCCTATCAGCTCGTAAAGGAACTTCTTCTGGCAGACCCACAGGTTGCCGGCTGCATACAGAACCTATATCTGGATGAGGTCGGAAAATTAGAAGACCGGGCTAAAAAGCTGCTCCTGCTGTCCGCCGAGGAGCGCTACATCCTTTTCTGCAGGGAATACCCATCATTGCAGAAGCGTCTGCCGCTAAAATATATCGCCTCCTATATTGGCATCAAGCCAGGTTCCATGAGCCGGATAAGGAAAAAGCTGAAAACCCGGCTATAAATTAACAAATGTGAATTACAGCCTCCTTTTGACGGAATATAATCATTCCTAAAAGGAGGTTGTTTTCATGGAATATGCATTAATCACCGGGGCGACGGGTGGAATCGGATATGAAATGGCCCGGCTATACGCCAGGGCCGGGTACGGGCTGGTACTGGTTTCCTCCAGCCAAAGCCGGCTGGACCAGGCAAAAGGACGGATTCAGGAGGCGTACAATGTCCCGGTCTATGTCTTTGAACAGGACTTAACGGCCATTGGTGCGGCAGAGAAGTTATACGAAAAGGTGGAGCAGGAACAGCTTGCGGTTACGGTTTTAATTAATAATGCCGGCTTTGGCCTGGTTGGCGCAACAGACGAAATTGACCTGCACCGGGATGAACAGATGATTGCTATAAATGTGGTGAACCTGGTATCTTTGAGCAAATTGTTTCTTGCAAAGATGTATGGACGCGACAGTGGGAAAATACTGAACGTAGCCTCTACAGGCGCATTCCAGCCAGGCCCTTACACTTCTACTTATTTTGCAAGTAAGGCGTTTGTTCTGAGTTACAGCAGGGCCATCCGGTACGAGGCGAAAGCCAGAGGAGTCCAGGTATCAACCCTGTGCCCAGGCGCCACAAAAACGGATTTTTTTAGCCGGGAGGGGACAAAAACACCCGCAAATGCAATGCCGGCAGAAAAGGTTGCCCTTATTGCGTTTCATGGGCTGGAAAGGAATAAGGAGGCCATTATCCCGGGTATAAAGAACCGCCTGCTTCAGATGTTCCCGCTAAAAATTAAGATGATAAGTATTGCGAAGATGAAACAAAAGCATTAGAGATGTAAGGAATTCCAGGAAAGGGACCCATCGGAAAGAATTGTCCGGTGGGCCCCTTTACCTGTTGATGTTTGACAGCTGCTTACTCAAATTTGCAGCCATATAGGGCCAGGGCTATGATAAAATAATTAATATTGCATGTCACCAAACAAGCAGACCAGGTGTATTTATTTATAGAGGTGCAGGTGCTGATGGACAGAGAAAAATTATTTTTAAAATGGATGGACCAGTTATACCGTGTGGCCTTTTTTATGTTATCGAATACTCATGATGCCGAGGATGCGGTACAGGAAACTTATGTGCGTATGCTTATAAAACATCCTCAGTTTGTTGATGAAGAACATGGAAAGGCATGGTTATTGAGAGTTTGTATAAATATCTGCAAGAACCAGATACGTTTCCGGAAACGCCATCCTCAGATTGGACTTGAAGAGATTCGTATTAAAATTGATTCTTTCCGGGAATGGGAGATGTTGAATGAGATTTCGCAGCTGTCGGGAAAATTAAAAGATGCTTTGATTTTACATGCGGTTGAGGGGTATTCCATAAAAGAGATATCAGCAATTTTAAAAATATCGGAAGCAGCGGTCAAGAAAAGGCTTCAAAGGGGCAGGGAAGCGTTAAACAAACGGTTAGGAGGGTAACTATGAGAGCGCGTTTTGATTTATCGGAGAAAATGGTTCTGGATGACTATGTAAAAAGCAGAATTCTTGGCAACGGGAAAGAGATTGCACGAAGGAGAGGGGAAAAAATAAAATTACGGAATGGACTTATCATAGGGGCAGTGGTGTTTGTAAGCTTTATCTTCCCGTTTTCCCGTTTTTCCCATATACCAGAAGAAGGAGGTATGCTTCCGCTGACGGTGTACGCCCAGGAGGTTTCCGGGAAAGAAGCTTTGGATTTAAGCCAGGAGAGTATCTTTTCATTGGTTAGAACAGACACACCCATGGGAAGCGGCTATGCGCTGCAGATGGCCGTGGAAAATGGTTACCGTTATGAGCTGGATATTGAGGATATGGGTACTGGCCTTGAAACAATTTTCAGCAAAGACAATGAGATATTTTGGGTTCCGGATTATTGGAAAGATGGCAGCCAGAAGATATATGATAAAGACGACAATGAGTTAAGGCTGGAAAACGCTTCAACTTCACCTGTTTTAAACGTTTGTGTTTACAATCAGGATAACAGATTATGTACAGAACTGTCTATACAACTGCGTGAGGAAGGAAGTAATGGAAGCGCTGAACTAATCAGCCTGGTCTGCTATCCGGATTCTGTATAACCATATCCATAAACTGGCAGACTTCCTTTTTCTGCTGATTAGCGGAGGCCATCATATGCTTGTTACGTTACTGATTTACGACTATAAGGTGTTTTAGGTACAAAAAACGCCTGCGAATGTAGGCTGAAAGAAATCAAATTATGGAATAAACCACACAAAAAGCACTACTTAAAAAATATTGTCTTGCATACAAATTTGTTCTTGAAAAGCAAATAGAATCAATGCTACGATTATAATCGCTTTATATATGCTACACAGAATAAAAACATTGATTAGATATTATTTATTATGTGGTGTTACTATGGAACATAAAAATAGACTGGAACAGGCTTCTATTGGAAAACTCATGATGGAATTATGCGCACAGACAACACTTTCCATTATGATTTATAATATCTATACTATTACGGATACGTTTTATGTATCAAAGGGAATAGGAAGTGTGGCAAGCGGCGCTATTGGGATTTTTTCGCCGGTTTTACTTTTAGTAAACGGTGTCAGTTCCACCTTGGGAACAGGAGGAGCCTCCATCATATCACGCAGGTTGGGAGAGAGAAATCCGGCTGGTGGAAAAAAAGTAGTAGGCTGCATGATTTGGCTTTGGATTCTGTGTTCCTTGACAATTACGATCACAGGACTTGCTTTTTTGGAACCGTTATTGAAGTTATTAGGCAGTACCTCTGAAATTCATCCGTATGCAGTAGAATATGGGCGGGTTATGTTGATAGGTACTATCATTAGCACAGGGTTCTCTGGTATTATGCGAGCAGAGGGGGATATTTTTTATTCAACGTTACAATGGTGCTGTCCCGTAATGATTAACCTGCTCTTAGATCCGCTGTTTATATATGGCTTTCATATGGGGATTTCCGGTGCCGCAGTAGCAACTTTAATTGCACAGCTTTTTTCTGCTGTAAACAGTATTTATTACTTTTTTATTCGTAAAAATACTCCGTGCCGGGTAGCATTGGGAGATATTAGGTGGAACAGGCAGACCTGTAAAGAAATATTATGTATTGGGTTGCCCGCTTTCCTCAATAGCCTCGGAAGCAGTTTGACGGGTATGGCTGGAAACCAGATATTGGGACAAGTAGGAGGCACACAGGCAATCAGTGCCTATACAGTTATATCAAGAATACAATCCTTTCTTTCTACGCCGTTCTCTGGCATTATGCAGGGGATTCAACCTATGCTCGGTTTTGATTGGGGACGTAAAAAGATAAAAAGAGTAAAAAGGACTGTGGCCTATGCAATAGTAGGTGGAATTGTATATGGAGGCGTTATTGCAATATGCGTATATTGTGGAGCGGACGGCATTGTAAAATTATTTTCTGTAGATTATGAAATTATCAGTATAGGGAAAACGGCCTTACAGATTATATGCTGCTCTTTGGTAATTGGAGGTATACTGCCTGTAATTCAGGCTTATTTTCTAGCATTAGGATATGGAAAAAAGGTCTTGTTTTTGTCATTGAAAAGTATTTTTGCAATCCGTTTACCGTTTTTACTGGTAGCGTGGCGATTAGACAATCTTGACTTTGTATGGTGGATATTAGTTTTAACGGAATGGCTGATTGCAGGATTGGCCGTATATAACTATAAAATCGTAAGAAAGGAACAGTAAGATGGAGAGCCTGACAAAGAACAAACAGAGCAGAGAAACTATATCGAAAATGGTGGAAAAATATTTTTCACCGCTTAAAGTAAAGAACTATCGGGAATTGACAGAGGGTTATTTTAATATTGCTTATGAAATTCATTTGAGTAATGGGGAACAAGTGATATTGAAAATAGCTCCATCAAAAGAAATGCATGTTATGACTTATGAAAAAAATATCATGTTCAGCGAAGTGGAAGCTATGAAATTGGCTATCCGGCATGGCGGAATACCTGTTCCTAAAATGCTGGGATATGATGAAAGTTGTACCATTTGCGATTCACCGTATTTCTTCATGGAAAAGTTAGAGGGAAAAAGCCTTAATACTATAAAAGGCAGCTTATCATCAGAACAGATAAACAGTATATATGTTGAAACAGGAGAAATAAACAAAAGAATAAACGATATACTCTGTCCTATGTTCGGGTATCCCGGACAGCTTGAATTTCAGGGAAAGGAATGGTATCCTATTTTTCGTAAGATGATGGAGGCGGGGGTAAATGACGCACAGCACGGAAATGTAGATTTAAAAATACCAATCGACCAGATGTGGATTTGGCTTGATCGAGATAAAACTATTTTTGACGAAGTGTCAGAGCCAAGGTTGGTACATTGGGATTGCTGGGACGGAAATATCTTTATTCATTCTGGAAAAGTAACAGGTATCATAGATTGGGAACGGAGCATTTGGGGTGATCCTCTCATGGAAGTGGGTTTTCGTACTTACGCTGATAATACCTACTTTCAAAAAGGCTATGGGATCAGAAGTCTAACTAAAAATCAGGATCGTAGAGCCTTATGGTATGATATATATTTAATGCTTTTGGTTGCATTGGAGTACGAATATAGAAAATATGAAACGATGGACAGCTATTATTACTCAACACAAATGTTAATGAAACTGTTTGAAAAAGTACAGGGATAAAAACTGTTTACAAAGGAAGCGGAGGGCGTTTATTTGTCCCCCGCTTCCTTGATTTTGATTGCCCTGTCAAGGGCGCCCTCGATAATCGGCGAATACGGTTGGGACACAGCTTTAATTGGCCGATCCTCTGGTACTGTGACGCTGTTTCCGGGTGGAAGTAGCCATAGCGGCAACCTCCTTTTGCCGCTGTGCGGCAGTTTTTATAGGGTATTTACTGCGAAGGTAAATTTTCTACATATTGACCTTTGGTAATATGGTTTTGCATTTTATCGGCAGGGCCTGTTACTTCGATATTCTCAAAATATATAGGTAAGCCAGCCGATAGCAGAAAGCTTTTT
>ERZ857801.186-NODE-186-length-90216-cov-5.640399_pt1 | contig 90216 bp, 72 predicted proteins | sample MGYA00519762_ERZ857801 | MGnify/ENA primary metagenome ERZ857801 (study PRJEB31778, sample SAMEA3449368) | human gut metagenome | biome: human gut; feature: human-associated habitat; material: faeces | place: United Kingdom | collected 2010/2012 ...
GCCATACCTCTTTTTCTATCCTGCTCATTGCTTGGCCATGTTTGCGAACTTCGTAAACTCCGGTCTCCATACCAGATTGACGGTTCCTATGGGACCGTTTCTCTGCTTGGCAATAATGACCTCAGCTATATTCGGCATATCTGTATCTTTATTATAATAATCGTCTCGATACAGGAACATAACAACGTCCGCATCCTGCTCAATCGCTCCTGACTCTCGTAAGTCTGACAACATCGGACGATGATCCTGCCTCGTCTCACACGCTCGGCTTAACTGCGATAACGCGATTACCGGCGCACTTAACTCCCTCGCCAGCGCTTTTAAGGATCTCGAGATCTCTGAGATCTCCTGCTGACGGTTGTCTCCGCCGCCTTTTCCGCTTCCGCTCATTAACTGTAAGTAGTCAATGATTACTACACTTAATCCATACTCTAATTTCATCTTACGGCACTTTGACCGCAGCTCCATAATCGAGATACCCGGCGTGTCATCTATGATCAGCTTTGAATTGCCAATGACTCCGATTCCTTCTACAACCGCATCCCAGTCGGAGTCGGACAGCGTTCCGGTTCGCAGCTTTTGTGAGTCTACGTTGGACTCCATCGCCAGCATACGGTTTACTAACTGCTCCTTCGACATCTCCAGACTGAATACCATGCACGGCAGCCCTTTTTTTACTGCAATATGATCGACCAGATTCAATACGAACGCCGTTTTTCCCATGGAAGGACGGGCGGCGATCAGAACAAAGTCGGAGGGCTGTAAACCCGATGTCTTGTAATCCAGATCGATAAAGCCGGTCGGGATTCCCGTTACCGTTCCCTGGTTTTTGGAGGCCTCTTCGATCTTTTCCAGAACGTTCATCGCTACCTGCCGGATGGGGACGAAATCGCCGGAATTCCGGCTCTGCAGTAAGTCGAATACCGTCTTCTCTGTCGTCGCCAGGATCGTTTCCAGCGGCTCTTTTCCTACGTAACACGTGTTGGCTATGTCCTCGTTGATCTTGATCAGTCTCCGTAAAACGGCTTTCTCCCGCACAATGTTTGCATATGATTTTACATTGGCCGATGTGGGAACTGTCGTGATGATGTCCCGCACGAAGTCGAGACTGCTGACCTCGGGCGGGACATCCTTTTCCTTTAACCGGTTCTGGAGCGTAATTAAATCCACCGGCCTGTTCTCATTGAAAAGCTCTACCATGGATTCAAACATCACACCATATTGGTGCTGGTAGAAATCATCTGCCGTTATGATCTCGGAAGCCGATATAATTGCTTCCCTGTCCATCAGCATGGAACCGATTACCGACTGCTCCGCCTCCACACTGTGAGGAAGTACCCGTTTGATCAGGGCATCATCCATGTCTTAAGCCTCCTAGCTCTCTACTACCTTGACTGCAAGCTTCCCGGTTACTTCCTTGTGAAGCTTGATCGGGACCTTATGTACTCCAAACGTCTTAAGCGGCTCCGGAAGAACCAGCTTCTTCTTGTCGATATCCAGGGAAAGCTGGCTCGCGATCGCTGATGCAATCTCCTTTGAAGAGACGGAACCAAACGCTTTTCCGCCCTCTCCCGCTTTGATGGAAACCGTGATGGAAGACTTTTCAAGCTGAGCTGCAAGCTCCTTTGCCGCAGCCAGCTGCTCTGCTGCCAGCCTGGCCTCATTTGCCTTCTGAAGCTTTAAATCATTTAAGTTCTTCGAAGTTGCTTCGATTCCCAGTTTTTTCGGGAGAATAAAATTTCTCGCGTATCCGTCATTCACCTTGACAATCTGACCTTTTTTTCCAAGTGTTTTTACATCCTCTAATAATACTACTTCCATTATGATATATCTCCCTTCTCTAACATGTCTTTGATAACTTCCTTCACGCGGTCTCTCGCTTCCTCAAGACTCATGTCCTTCAGCTGCGCTCCCGCAATGGTCCGATGGCCTCCGCCTCCCAGCTTCTCCATCATGACCTGAACATTCACCTCGTCAATGGAACGGGCGCTTAAGTAAATCGTGTTGTTGTAAAACGTCATAACAACGGATGCCTTAATTCCGGCAATATCAAGCAGCTCATTCGCCGCCTGGGCCCCAACGACTGTAGGACTTTCAATGCCCTCGGACGGACATGTGCTGATTGCAAAACAGCCCTCAAAGATCTCCGCCTCCCTGACCGCCTCCGCCTTGGCCTTGTAATCGTCAAGATCGTCGCGGAACAGCTTGCGGACACGCACGACATCGGCGCCGTTTCTCCGCAGGAATGCGGCGGCCTCGAAGGTGCGGACACCCGTCTGGTTTGTAAAATTATTGGTGTCTATGACGATACCGGCATACATCGCGTCGGCCTCCGCCGATTTGATACGGATTCCATCGGCAATGTACTGCAGAACCTCTGCAACCATCTCACACGCCGAAGACGCATACGGCTCTACATAGGAAAGCACCGCATTGTCAATGATCTCACTGCTCTGACGGTGATGATCGAGCACCACGATGGTCTTCACAAGTCTCAGAAGCTCCGGTGCATCGGTGATACTGGGGCGGTTTACATCCACCACCACCAGGATGGTGTTATTGTCCACTAATTCGGCAGCCCTGGCCCCGGTCATAAAAATGTCGTCCGGATAATCACTGTTGCCGGTAAAGCGGTCCATCATCGGCTTCACCGAGGAAGTCACTTCATTAATAATAATATTAGCCTTCTTATTCATGGCTGTGGCGATCCGGTAGATACCGACCGCTGCGCCAAAGGAGTCCACATCCGTCAGACGGTGCCCCATGATCAGAAGACGGTCCTTCGTCTCCATCAGTTCCCGGAGAGCATGAGCCTTCACACGGGCCTTCACACGGGTAGTCTTCTCCACCTGCTGCGCCTTGCCGCCAAAATACTGAATCCGCTCCCCATCCTTCACCACGGCCTGGTCGCCGCCGCGGCCCAGAGCCATATCGATGGCGATACGGGCATAGTCATAGCTCTGGCTGTAGCTCTCCCCGTTCATGCCGAGACCGATACTTAAGGTTACCGCCATCTCATTGCCGATATTCACCGTCTTCACATCTTCCAGGATCGAAAAACGGTTATCCTTTAACTCCTGAATATAACACTGCTTAATCGCAATAAAATACTTATCCTTTTCCAGTTTCTTCACAATACCGTTCATCGCGGTGATGTACTTGGTGATCTTCCGGTCGATCAATGCGGTCAAAAGAGAACGGCGTACCTCCTCCACGCTCTCCAGCGCCTCGTCGTAGTTATCGAGATAGATGAGGCCGGCCACCATCTTCTGGTCGTTGACCATCTGCTTATAAGTAAGAATCTCCGTCTCATCAAACAGATAGACCGCGATCAGCTTCTGACCCGCGTCCTCCGTACCGATGGCATCTGCTATGTCCTCGATGGAATCCTTCATATAAACGGCCTTCAACTGGACCTGGTACTTACGGTCGTCACATGTGCAGTGGAGTATCACGGAGTCTTCTTCCAAATCCAGGATTTCCCTTGTGATCTCCGGAAAAATCGATGACAGGTTTTTCCTGGTGTTTTTAAATGGTTTTTCCTCACCCAGCACTTCTGCCAGCGCAGTATTCCCCCATAACACCCGTCCGCTCTCATCTGCAATCCCGTAAGGGAGCTCCAGGTCGGTAAGCAGCTGCTTCTGCATCCAGGAATATTCCGCAGAAAACTCCACCAGGCCGTTTAAAAGCCGCTTTTTTCTGTAGGTATAGATCCACAGAGCGATCCCGATATACAGCAGCGTAAACACAGCCATAATAATCCCGGCTGTCACGCTGACCGCTCCGATTATCGCATTTGTGATAATCAGCATCGCCGACAAATACAGCGGCCACTGCATATAAGCCCTCAGCTGCCCCTTTACTTTTATTTTTTCTTTCATATCTGTCTCCTTAGAATATAGGTTCCGCAGGAAAAAGGGTTCTTTTTTCGCTATTTTAATATTATAACATAGCCACTCTGGTTCGTCTATGAGAAAGGGGCAAAAAATCAGGGACTGCCCCGCCTGACTCCTGCCTGCAATCAGTAAGAATCCGGTGCGTCAGCCCCATATTTTCTGCTGTATCCATCAATAATTACTCAAAATTGAGGCGACCTCATCCGGCTTTACACAGCCGTAAGAATCACTGTCCACCATCAGATTCGGAGCGGTCTTGCACTGCTTTAAGCATTCCTTCATCACGATTTTAAAAGCACCGGACTCTCTCGCCTCCACAGCTTTCAGAACCGCCTCAAAAACTTCCGCGGAACCCTTGTCACCACAGCGCGCCCCCGTGCAGACCGTAATACAGTGACCGTAAGGCGCCTTCTTAAAACTGGGATACAGCTTGATCAGCTGAAGGAGAAGCGTCTGTTTTACGCCTGTTGCCTCAGCCATGGCTCTGGTCTTCTCCGACGGGATATAGCCGTACAGTTCCTGTACCTCCCGCAGCATTTCCACGATATTTTCCTGGCTCCCGGCATCCCTCTGGCTGCTATAGTAGTCCACGATTTCCCGCCACTGACGCTCCTTCTTTTCTTCTTCCTCCATCTGAATTCTGAATTTATTACTGTCCATTTCATTCACCAGCCCTTTCCCGCCTGTCCGGCATTACGCTCTTATCATACCAGATTTCGTTCTATCTTTCTATCCTTTCCTGTTTCCGCCTGTCTATTCCCGGCAGACAGGTTACAGTTCACATCCTGTCCGGTGTCCCGCAGAAAGAAAGCCCGAAAACAAAACCGCCTGTAAAGAGTCCGGTAAACGCAAAAAAAACGGCTGCAGAGGCTTCCTGTCTCCTCTGCAGCCGCGTATCCTGTTGATTGTAATTCATTCACAAAGCCGCGAATCTCTCACCACGGTCAAACTTCCGTCAGTTCCATCTGTACAGCCGGATAATCGCCCATCATCATCGGAATGGAAATCCCCGCGTTCATCAGGGCGCTGCCGCTGTAAATACGGCCATTTTCCTCCAGACGGTAGCATTTCTCCGGGGCGAGGCCGCGAAGCTTAAACCAGAGATCAGGAGCGTTGGCCCTCACATGGGTGATCACCACATGAACCAGGGTCTTCGCCTTATCACCGGATACAAACTGCCACGCGGTGAAATCAGAATCTCCCTGCGGACTGACGAGCCGGTAGTAATCTCCATTGTGAATGAGGTCATAATACTTCTTATAATCTTCCACCTGCTCCTTCACCACCTCTTTTTCGTCCGGTGATAAAAGATTTAAATCCATCTCATAACCGAAGCTGCCGGCCATGGCCACCACTCCTCGCGTCTTAAGAGGAGTTTTCCGCCCCGTCTGATGGTTGGGTATGGCTGAAACGTGGGATCCGACAGCCGAAATCGGATAGAAGAAGGATGTTCCGTACTGAATCTCCAGGCGCTCAATGCCATCCGTGTCATCGCTGCACCAGATCTGCGGCGAATAATACAGGATCGCCGGATCAAAACGGCCCCCGCCTCCGCTGCAGCCCTCGAACAGAATATCCGGAAATGTCGATGTGAAGCGCTCCATCAGATCATAGACTCCCAGCACATAGCGGTGGTAAACTTCTCCCTGGCGCTCCTTCGGAAGAGCGGCGCTGTAGATATCACAGATACTGCGGTTCATATCCCATTTTACATACTCTACATTGGCGCTCTTTAAGACCGCGGAAATCGAATCAAAAATATAGTCTCTCACATCACTTCTGGACATATCGAGTACCAGCTGGTTCCTGCTTCTGCACGGCTTTCTGCCCGGAATCGTCAGGGCCCAGTCCGGATGCTCCCGGTAGAGACAGCTGTCCTCATTGACCATCTCCGGCTCGATCCAAATGCCGAATTTCATGCCAAGGCCGTTGATTCCGCGAACCAGGTCAGCCAGTCCTCCCTTCAGCTTATCTGTATTGACAAACCAGTCGCCCAGCCCCGCGTCATCGCTGTCGCGGCTGCCAAACCAGCCGTCATCCAGTACCAGCATCTCAATCCCCAGTTCCGAGGCCTGTCTGGCAATCGAAAGGATCTTTTCTTCATTAAAATCAAAATAGGTGGCCTCCCAGTTGTTGATGAGGATGGGCCTCCTGGCAAACCGGTATTTTCCTCTGCATAAATTGTGACGGATAATGGAATGGAAATTCGCCGACATGCGGCCCAGTCCGCTTCCACTGTAGGTCATCATGAGCTGGGGCGTATCAAAAGCTTCTCCCGGCTCCAGCAGATACTCAAAAGATTCCGGATTAATTCCGCAGACGAACCGGACCGAATTCATCTGATCCTGCTCGATCTCCGCCGTAAAATTGCCGCTGTAAATCAGGGACATGCCGTAGCAGTCTCCGTACTCCTCTGTCGTATCAGGGGAACATATAATCACACCCGGATTATGCTGATGACTGGAGGTTCCTCTCCGGCTTCCCACCTCCATCGTTCCATGCATGAGCGGAAGGCGTTCCAGCCTGCGTTCCATCGCGTGGCGCCCGTGGAAATGAATCACCTCCCATGCTCCGTTCGGCAGCTCCAGGCAGGCCGACATCATCTTCTCCAGCCTGACCGCGCCGTTTCCTCCGTTGGTAATTCTGGCGGAACGGGCAATGATGTCGCGTTCTGCAAACACAACGTAGTGCAGCTCCAGTTTCAGGGAAGACGCTGTATCCTCCAGGAAAACCACCAGAGTTTCTCCCTTCTCGTCCTCGTCAAACAGACAGGGCAGCCCCGGAATTTTGTGTGCTCCGTCCCGAATCTCACAGGAGACATACCGGAAATCGGCAGCCCGTGTCCCATCCGCCTGGCACACACCCACGCAAGTGTTCCGGTAATCCCCTACTCCATAAGAAGGAAACTCCTGCGGCAGCGTATCCAGCGAAAAGGTTCTGTCTTCCCCCGCATCGTAGGGATTTCCGGAAAATCCAACATCTTTTTTGTGAAGCAGGTAATCCATCGTACAGTCTTCCACCCTGGCGCCGTAATAGAGATGAAGCAGAACTCCGTAATCCCCCACTTTCATCTGATAAGTGGACCGTTTCGTCTGCAGTGTAATTACCTGCTCCGCCTGATTCATAATGATAGCCATAACCTGATCTCCTTGAATTATATTATTGTTGTCCTTTACTGTCCACTCTCCGGCTGAAGAGTGTCCGAAGCGCTTGAGCCTGCATCAGCCGTCTTAAGGTGCGGCTGAAACAGCCTCAAGTAAAACCATGCATTGCCGTAAGCCGTCAGTGAAAACCCGCACATGAGCCAGATCAGAAGATAGACCGGGAAAAGCTTCGCATCCATCATGGTAAAATACATGGGAAGGCATGTAATGGCCGCCGTGGCGATTAAGTATCCCGGCTTATGAAAAGCAAAATAAAACGCATGGCCGGCCAGCTTTCCCAGGGTATTGGAAAATGCAGCGATGACCGGAAATATATAAAGCAGCAGCACTCCCACGATCAGCCCGATACCAATCAGGCCGTAGGAAAGGAACATGGAGGAACTGCTGCCCGACAGGAGAAGCCATCTTCCTTCTATGAAAAGAAGGGCTCCCACTGCGGCCAGCACAGCCCAGATGGCTGTCGCCTGAATGAAGTTCTGCTTAAAGCTGTGAAGAAATGATTTCCAGACCGTGACATCCTCATCCTTATGCAGCTTAAGCGCCGTGTAATACATGGCCGTGGTCGAGGCCCCGATTGTCACTATGGGAAGACTCGTCACGATCCAGAGAATATTTAACGCGATCATCTTTCCCAGGAATCCGAATACCTGACCGAAAATACTGTCTTCACTCAATCCATTCATCGTTTCACACATTCCTTTCTCTCAGCCGTTATCCTGCAGTTTTCTATCCTACAGCTTTCCGCCGGAAGTTGCAATTCCCTCAATAAACTGTTTCTGGAATATCAAATAGATCACAATCATCGGCACACAGGCCAGCAGGGAGGCCGCCATCAGCTGCGGATAATTGTTTGTATACTGCCCCTGCATCTTCGCCAGCGCGGCGGACAGCGGCATCACCGTCTTGTTGCAGATCATGGGCCACATTAAGTCCTTATAGGCAAATACCGCGGTAAAGATACCGAGTGCCACCATACCGGATCGTGTCAGGGGCGCCATAATGTACAAAAAGGTCTGGCCGATATTACAGCCGTCCAGGCGCGCCGCCTCTTCCAAATCCTTGGGAAGCCCCAGATACGCCTGCCTCAGCAAAAACGTTCCGAACGCCGTCACAAGTCCCGGGAAAATCAGCGCAAATACGGTATCCAGAAGCCCCATCTTACTCACCATCAGGTACTGCGGAATGATGAAAATCTGTCCCGGCACCATCATCTGGAACAATACCAGGGAGAACATGACGTTCTTTCCCTTAAATTCCAGCCTTGCAAACGCATACGCCGCCATCGTCGCCGTGAGAACCGCGGCCGCGACACGGCCAACGATCAGCAGGATGGTGTTGACATACAGCTGCAGAAAATTCATATTATCAATAACCGTCTTAAAATTATCCGTCTGCCACACGGCCGGGAAGATGACGAACGGATTGACAGAAGTTGCTTCTGTTGATGTCTTAAATGCGGTGAGCGCCATCCAGATAAACGGCACAAGCATTGTAATGCTTACCAGGATCAAAACAACGTGAATCGATATGGCTGCCGCTTTTTTCTTTTTTTCCATGTTTCGTCTCCCCCTCTCTAATTATAATAAACCCATTTTTTCTGTGCCTTCATCTGGAATACTGTGATCACCATTATGATTGCCAGCAGTACTACAACGATGGTGGAACCGAGGCCCTTGTTATTCTGAACAAAGGAATACTGATAGAATAAGTAGACCAGGGACTGCGTCTTGGAGAGCGCCGGATTGTTTCTGTCCATTACCATGAAGATTAAGTCAAACACCTGCAGCGCGCCGATCACTCTGGTCACTGTCACGAAGAAAATGGTGGGTGACAGAAGCGGAACGGTGATATGGAAAAACTGGTAGATACCGCTTGCGCCGTCGATATTGGACGCCTCATAGTAATCCTTCGGAATCTCCTGAAGTCCCGATAAAAACAGCACCATGTTGTAGCCGATGATGGACCACACACCGATGACGCCGATCGAATAGACGGCGATATTCGGGTTGGAGATCCAGTTTATACTGGTACCGAACACATTATTTAAAAGGCCGAACTCCGAGTTAAAGAGCCATCTCCACACCATGGCGATCGCCGCGGGGGCCGCAACCATGGGGAGGAAGAAGATCGTACGGTAAGCGGCCCGCCCCTTCATCTTCCGGTTCAGCAGCACGGCCAGAACCAGTGCGATGATGATGGAAAACGGTACTTCCACGATGGCGTATTTGAAGGTATTAAGCAGCGACTGCCATACCTCCGGGTCTGTTAAGACCCTTTGGTAATTGGCCAGGCCGATGAAAATGTTGCCTTTTCCAAAATCGCCTGTCTTGAAGAAGCTCTCATAGATCGTCTTGATAATCGGATAGATGTTCAGTACAATCAGCCCGATCATCGTCGGCAGGCTAAACGCCCACCCCCATAAAAACTCGTTCTTTTCCCGGCTCGTAATCTTTCTTTTTATTTTTAACTCTGTTTCCTTCGCCACAGAAATCCCTCCTTCTCGTATGGGGCTTTACTCGTCTGCCAGCATCTGATCCATTTTTTCCGCAATCGTATTACATACCGTATCCATCTCCTGATTGCCTGACCATGCCTCTTTTAACTCGGTTGTCATCATGTTCCACCATACCAGAGTGCTTCTGGAATGCGGACGGAATACGATATCGCTGTTCATCATATCCAGATACGGCTGTAAATTGAATTTATCCGTGTTTTTTACCCAGTCATCTGAAACACCTTCGTAGGCCGCCATGGTAACGCCGAGCTGTGCCTGCTTTAACTGCATATCCTTCGTTCCCAGGAATTCGATCAGCTTCCACGCCGCTTCCGGATTCTTCGTGTTGGCGCTTGCCGCCCATCCCAGACCGTTGTATAAAGAAACACGTTTTCCCGTCTGGGCATCCTTAGGGAGAACTGCCACATCACAGTGCTGGGATATGTATTCGTTGTCCTTAAATGCAGCCACCATCCAGGAGCCCTGGGACAGCATGGCAATCTTGCCGGACCCCAGCAGTACATCAGTGCCCGTCTCTGACATAACGGCGGCCGGCGGCATTGCATTTTTTACCAGCTTATCGACGTATTCCATCGCCTTGATGGTGTTCGGGTCATCGAAACCGGATTTCTTCAGGTCTTCAGAGATAACATTTCCGCCCATGGAGTAGATCACGTTCATCCAGCCATCCTGCTCGTTGGAAGGGTTCATGGCGATTCCGTATTGGCTTCCGTCGTCCTTTGTCAGCTTCACCGCCGCGTCGTATAAATCATCCCAGGTCCAGGTATCATCCGGGTAGGCGATTCCGGCCTCATCAAACATATCCTTGTTGTACCATAAGGCAATGGTGTCGATATCCTTCGGTACCGCATAGGTCTTTCCGTCGTACTGGTACATTTCCTTAATGTCAGACGGGAACTTATCCATCTCCAGCTTTTCGCTGGCCGCCACCTTATCCGTGAGATCCAGAAGAATATCGTTGGACATATACTTGGTCGCCTCGTTGGAATGCATCCAGAATACGTCAGGCATGTCGCCGCCTGAGGCTCCCGCCTCTAACAGGGTCCAGTAGCTGTCCCACGTAATAACCTGTAAATCGGCCTCTATTCCGGTCTCCTTCGTGAAATCGGCAAGAATCTGATCCAGCCCCGGTTTCTGGCCATTATCCCAAATTGCTACATTTAATTTTCCGCCTGCATCGGCAGCCTGGGTATCTCCTGCTTCCTTATTTCCGCCTGATGAAGAATTTCCGCCGCCGCACGCCGTTAAAGATACTGCCATCGTCGCTGCCATGGTAACTGCTATACCTTTTTTCCACAATCTGCTCACTTTAATTTCCTCCTTGCAATCCTGAATCATTCTGAGTTTTCGTTATTATTACCATCTTATCTTCTTCATCGGCCAATGAATTTTTCTTTTATTTGTGCACATTATGTAGTTATGTCTTCGTTTCTGTAACTATATATTAGCACATTGCTATTCTTACCGTAAATGGAAATACCCTGATACAAATATACCAAAATGCCTCCTTGTGCGAAATATCTTGAAGTCACCTCGCATTTTGGTATATAATGTTTATAATTAATTCCCAGAATTTTCTGGAGAGGAGGTGCTTTTTTGTCTAATTTTTCGTTTGCTCTGTTCACCGATAAAAATTTCGTCGATTGTACCCTGTTTCAGTACGGTTGGGAGAAATGCGATCCGCACCACTCCTTCGGACCGGCGGCGCGCAACCATTATCTGTTTCACTATATCATTTCCGGAAAGGGGCTCTTAATTTCCACCGACAGCAGCAAAAAAGATACCGAATACCATCTTCACGCCGGCCAGGGCTTCTTAATTTCGCCCGGCCAGACCAATACGTACATCGCGGATTCCCTGGATCCATGGGAGTACGCGTGGGTGGAATTCGACGGCTTAAAGGCGCCGGAGATCATCGCTCTGTCCGGCCTGTCCTTTGATCTTCCGGTCTACAACAGCAATAATCCGGCTATGGAGCAGGTCTTAAAAGACGAGATGATCTATATCGCCGGCCATACGACGGAGTCATCCTTCCATTTGATCGGCCACCTCTATCTGGCTCTCGATGCGCTGATTAAGTCCTCCAACCGCCGTATGACAGCGGTCGGCGGTCAGTTAAAAGATTTTTATGCCAGAGAAGCCGTTTCATTTGTGGAACACAACTACCAGAATGACATCACCGTAGAGGACATCGCTGCCTTCTGCAACTTAAACCGGAGCTATTTCGGCAAAATCTTCAAGGATGTTCTTTCCGTAACGCCTCAGGAATTCCTGATCCGTTTCCGGATGGCTAAAGCATGCGAATACATGGAGACGACCAATCTTCCCATCGGGGAAATCAGTGCACGTGTGGGTTATCCCAGCCAGCTGCATTTTTCCAGGGCCTTTAAAAAAACGTATGGCCAGTCTCCACGGGAATGGAGATTGGCCAATCAACATAAGTAATGCCTGTTCTATTATAATTTCGTTTTACCTGCTTCTTTTGTTAAAATTTCTCCGGTTCTGGCCCCGGCCTCTTCTCCTACCAGATTATACGCCTCCTGCTTATAATGGAAGGAGTCCTTCATCAGCCCCCGATCGCGGAATGTTCGGAACAGCCTGGAAGTCATAATCACGTCTTCCATCTCCTCCGCGATCTCTTCCTGGGCCTCCTGCATGGGAACATAACGGTCAGGGAATTCTCTGTGGTTTCCAATCTGAATCAGGAAGATCTTATCGACTCCCAGTGACTTGACCGCCTGAAAAAATGCCTTTGTCTTTTCTTTATACTCAGCCTTTGCCATTCCATCGTCCGCATTCGTACAGCCCTGGCACCAGACCATTCCGGTCGAATGAACGGCGATCTGCCTGGACTGTACAAAGCTTAAGCATGCCTGGTACCTTGCGGCTGCATCTTTAAAGTAGGGAGTCTCCGGCTGCCATTCCTGGATTCTCGATCCCCCTTTGGAACACGATACCGCGATAATCGGACGCCCTGTTTTCCGGTAACACGCATTTACAAACGCGGCTGCCATGGAGCCGGTCTTCATCCCGGGTTCAAAGACTCCGCCCTCCCGGTTCTCATTCACACCAAAGGGTTCTGTAAGCGGCACCAGCGTATCCGGTTCCGTCACCGCCCTGTATTCGTAAGCCGCTCCCGGCAGTACCTCCGGTGCCAGTCTGTAATCACCGCGTCCGGCCATGTTGCTCTGCCCCATAAATAACAGAATATCTGCTTCCATTGCAAGTCTTCTCCTCTCGTCGTTTATGAAAGAACCTTTTCCGCGGCTTTCTCGCAGCGGTACCGGTTCAGCATATCCACAATCTGCCCTCTCGTATACGGCTTAATAATAAATCCGAATGCACGGATCTTCCATGCCTCCAGGGAAAATCCCGGTATTCCTGACAGCAGCACGACCTCCGGCGGATCCGGAAGCTGATAGATCTTGGCTGCCAGCGTGATGCCGCTGATATCCGGCATCACCACATCGGAAAACACAATGTCCACCGGATTCTCTTTCACATATTGAATCGCCGCAATTGCTTCGCCAAAGCTGCCGCAAAACTCGACGTCATCCATCTCCTTTAAGATTCTGGTAATTTTCTCCAGAAGTTCCTCTGAATTGTCCACTGCTATTACCCTGATGCTCATAACCCCTCCTGCTTTTCATCTAAAAAGAAGCCCCGAAATATCGCTATTTCAACAGCCTCCGGTAATCAAATGTATTCGCTCGTTCAAAAATACGATACCACAAAACGGCAAAGAAGTCTATCTGTATCATAAATTATCTGTTCAGTACCAATAATAAGAGGAAAATAGTTTTTATAAATGGTAAAATAAAAAGACAACCAGAAAGACGGGGAGCTCTCAAAATGGAATGGAATGAGAAATTAAAAAAAATCATCGATTATGTGGAAGATCATTTACAGCGGCGGGAAGAACCCATAGACGAAAACGTGGTGGCGGAAATCGCGGGCTGTTCCTTTGGATTCTTCCAGAAGGTATTTTCCTATATGAATGGGATCAGTTTTTCCGAGTATATCCGTTCAAGAAAACTGACCCTGGCCGGGTATGACTTAAAGAGCACGGATTTGAAGGTGGTTGATATCAGCTATAAGTATGGCTACGCCTCGCCTACCTCATTTACAAAAGCCTTTCAGCAATTCCATGGCGTCACACCCAAGGAGGCGCGGGACAAAGAAACAGAATTAAAAATTGCGCCGAAAATGCAGACGTCAAACAGACAGCAGTATTCCTGGCATATCGAACAGAGAGAGGCCTTCCGGCTTGTCGGAAAAAGCAGGACTTTTTCCTGCAGAAACGGCGAACATTACGCACAGATACCGGCCTTTTGGAATGAATGTCAAAGAGACGGTGCTCTGGCGGCACTGTCTTCGCTGGATCGCGGAAAAAATAAAGGAATCTTCGGGCTGTTTACTCATTTTGACGAACAATTAAACGAGACCACCTATTCTATTATGGTGGAATGCGATCAGGAAGCGCCTCCGGGCTTTGAAGAAACCGCGATCCGGAAAGCTTCATGGGCCGTCTTTGACTGCCGGGGAAGCATACCGCAGTCCATCCACAATGGCTGGAACTATCTTAACGAAGAATGGCTGATAAAATATCCCTTTAAGCACGCGCCCTGTCCTGAATTAGAATGGTACAGTGACGGTGATCAGACCAGCGATACTTATAAAGCACAGATATGGATACCGATTATAGAGGAACGATAAGAGCACAGAAAGGAACTGGATCATGGGTGAAACCTGTACGTATGATGACTTTTTAGTCACTGTCGAGAAAGACAATCAGGAATTAGTGAGGGAACTGCATGAGGAATTGACAAAGCTCGGCTGCAGGGCTGAGATCAGACAGGCCAAAAGCGGCTTTGTCGTTTCCTATCTTAAGAACAAAAAGACCATACTCAATTACGTATTCCGTAAAAAAGGGCTGATGGCCCGCATCTATCCCAACCACATGGCGGACTATATGGAGGTTTTCGACGATATCCCGGAGGGAGTGGCAAAGGCCATTCAGGATGCGCCTGTATGCAAGCGGATGCTGGATCCTGCCGCCTGCAATTCCCGGTGTCCCATGGGCTACGACTTTGTCTTAAAAGGGCAGCGCCTGCAAAAATGCCGCAGCAGCGCCTTCCTGTTTTTACTCAGCGAAGAAAACAGGGCATTCGTAAAAACGCTGCTGCTGAATGAGGCAAACATAACTGCTTAAATTTTAACAATAGCTTATTGGAAGGAAAGGAACTGCAATTATGAAAAATACAGAACCGCCGTTTCGAATCGAGAAAAAAGGCAGCTTCCGCGTTGTCGGCTATGGAGTGCGGACGTCCAATCAAAGAGGCCAGGGGAGAACAGTGATCCCCCGCCACTGGTCCAGCTTCAAAGCGGACGGGTATGAAAAAGCCTTATGGCCGCGCGCCAATAAAGAGCCCCATGGACTGTTTGGCATTAATATTTACAATACCGATACCACCGATCCGAGGATATTTGATTATCTGATAGCGGTCTCGAGCGATACTGAGGCGGATGGTGAATTTACGTCCTATGAAGTGCCGGCCAGAACCTGGGCGGTCTTCCCCTGCACGCTCGAAACAATTGGAAAAACGGAAGCTCAGGCAATCACAAAGTGGCTGCCGAAATTTCAATACAAACCGCTGAACAGGGGATATATCACCGGCCGAATGAAATCAAACGCGCCAGATATTGAATATTATGGAGAAAATGGCCTTGTAGAAGTCTGGATCGCCGTAGAGAAGAAATAGCTGCGTTTTCCGTTATCAGGCAACTACATTTCCGGCCGTCTTCTTTGACCCTGAAGCCTCTTCGTTCTCTGCTGTCTCATCCTTTCCGATCAGCTTCTTAATCCCTTCAAAGGCTACAATCACGCCCAGAATCAGGAGAAGCACCGCAAATACCAGCTGCAGCGCATTGCCGAAGACAAACTGACCGGAGAGCGCGGTTACCAGTTCCGTGATCTTTAAAGCCAGGGCTGTAAATGTAACGCCAAGCATGATCACCATCGGCCCCCAGAGCATGGCACCCTGGCGTTTCGTCTTCTTTAAGAATACGGCGCATGCGATCAGGGCCAGCGCGGAAAGAAGCTGGTTCGCGGAACCGAACAGCGGCCAGATACTGGCGTAACCGGCACGGGAAAGTGCATAGCAGAGCACCAGCGTCAGGATCGTGGCAAAGTATTTATTGGTCAGGATCTTATTGAGCATGGTCTGATTTTCCGGTGCAACACTGTCATCCGTAAAGAATTCCTGGAACGCGATGCGTCCCACACGGGCCACAGAATCGAGGCTTGTCAGCGCAAATGCGGAAATAGCCAGGGTAATCAGCGTATAGCAAACGGATTCCGGAAGTCCAATGCTTGTCAAAAAGATGGAAATGGCCTGTGCAAACAGCTGCGGCGGTGTTCCCGCCGGAAGCCCTTCCTGTGTGGCCACAAACCCGGCCGCAATCAGTGCCGTAATAGCCAGAAGACTCTCTAGCAGCATCGCCCCAAAGGATACCGGAAGCATATTTTTTTCATTCTTAATCTGTTTGGAAGCCGTTCCCGAGGCTACCAGGGAATGAAAGCCGGATACAGCGCCGCAGGCAATGGTAACGAACAGTGCCGGGAATAAATATGAGACGCTTCCGTTTGCCGCAGTCAGCTTGAAGGCTGTAAAGGACGGCAGATTCATGGATGGATTATACACGCAGATGCCCAGAACCGATCCCACAATCATGGCAATCAGCAGATAACTGTTTAAGTAATCCCGCGGCTGCAGGAGGGCCCAGACCGGAGTCACACAGGCAATAATCACATAGATAAATACGAAAATCAGCCAGGCGCTCTGCGGAACATAGACAGGAAATGCCAGACCCAGGCCAACGGCCAGAACGAGAAGCGCAATCGCAAACAGCGTATTAAGCATCTTGGGAAATTTCGTATACTTTAAGTAGAAGCCCAGTCCCACTGCAAATGCAATGAACAGAAGCGAGGTCGTTGCGACCGCTCCGTTGGCTGATACAGTGGCGTCATTGGCGTCAAAGCCGTTGAAGGTGCCCGCTACAATGTCAGCAAACGCCGCTACAACCAGAATGGAAAACAGCCAGGTAAACAGCAGAAACAGCCGCTTGCCGAGTTTTCCAATATAGAGTTCGATAATATAGCCGATGGAACGGCCCTTATTTTTCACAGATGCATACATGGACGCAAAATCCTGTACCGCGCCAAAGAACACGCCGCCCAGCAAAATCCAGAGCATGACCGGAAGCCAGCCGAACATCGCCGCCTGAATCGGTCCGTTGATGGGTCCCGCGCCGGCAATCGACGCAAACTGGTGACCGAATACCACGTTAGTATCAGCCGGAACGTAATCCACACCGTCCTCCATCTCATAAGCGGGCGTCCTGGAATCCGGATTGATGCCCCATTTCTTTGCAAGATATCTCCCGTAGATCAGGTACGCACCGCCCAGCACTGCAACGGCAAGTATCATCATTGTTAAACCATTCATACTCTGTCTCTCCTTTTTCATCAACCAGACAGATTCTTCTGTGTCTGGTCAGAAGCTCCGGAAAAAAATCTTTACTTTTTTCATCCAAACTTCCGATGAAATGGAGTTTATCACTTTACTGTATGAAAATCAACAAAAAGTTTATACTTTGTTTTATATTTAATTTATATATCTTTTATAACTTCCGGTTATACAAAATAAAAGGGAGGCCATTGACCAGCCTCCCTTCACAATACACGCCAGTTTCTCAGTTAATCTAAAAACTGATCGCCATATCCATAATGTTCAACCACATAGTCGATATCCTTATCGCCTCTGCCGCTTAAACATACGAGAATCGATCCCTGTCTCATCTCCTTCGCCCGGCGCATCGCATAGGCAACCGCATGAGAGCTCTCGATTGCCGGAATAATCCCCTCATACCGGGACAGCTTGAAGAATGCCTCCATAGCCTGCTCGTCGCTGACGGTTTCGTATTTCACACGGCCCAGGTCATGTAAAAATGCGTGCTCCGGCCCTACCGACGGGTAATCCAGACCGCTGGCAATGGAATAAACCGGAGCCGGTTCCCCGTTTTCATCCTTCAGCATAATACTCTCAAATCCATGCATGACGCCCTTTTCCCCAAACTTCATGGAAGCCGCATGATCGCCTAACTTTTCCCCTCTGCCTAACGGCTCCACGCCAGTGATATCCACCGGGGCATCCAGGAACGGAATAAACATGCCGATGGAGTTGCTTCCGCCGCCGACGCAGGCGCAGACCTCATCGGGGAACATGCCCGTCATCTCATAAAACTGGTCTCTCGCCTCGTATCCCACGACAGACTGGAAATCACGCACCATCAGCGGGAAGGGATGAGGCCCCAGAGCAGAACCGATACAGTAGATGGAGTCCTTATAATTCTTCGCATACGACTCGAAGGCGGAATCCACCGCTTCCTTTAAGGTCTTAAGACCGTGTGTCACAGGCACCACCTTAGCACCCAGAATCTTCATTCTCGTTACATTGGGAGCCTGCTTCGCAATATCGACCTCGCCCATATGAATCTCACATTCCAGTCCAAAGAAAGCCGCCGCCGTAGCCAGAGCCACTCCGTGCTGTCCCGCTCCGGTCTCTGCAATCAGACGTTTCTTTCCCATGAACTTTGCCAGAAGCCCTTCCCCCATACAGTGGTTTAACTTGTGGGCCCCCGTGTGATTTAAATCCTCTCTCTTTAAATAAATCTGGCAGTTGCCAATACTCTTGGAGAGACGTTCACAGTGATAGACCGGCGTCGGTCTTCCCTGAAACTCCTTCCTGATTCTGCGCAGTTCGTTGATAAACTGGGAAGAATGGCAGATCGTCTGGTACGCGTCCGCAATCTCCTCAAAAGCCGGAATCAGTTCATCCGTTAAATAAGCGCCGCCATAAGGGCCAAACCGGCCGTCTTTGTCCGGGTAGTTCTTCAAATATGTCCTGTAATCCATATCCTTCTCCTCCATATCATTCCGCATTTTTACCATGTTCTTTTTAACATTCTGAAACTCAGAATATCTTTGAAAGGCACAACCGTATAACTGCAATCAATTATATCACAGACTTCCAGTTCATAAAAGACCTTATATCCCCACCTTTCTCCTGTTTTCCTGCAAGTTTTCTTTGGTTTAAGGCTGTGTCACTTTTTCTTATCCAGATTCAATTTGGCAAACGCATCCGCAAATGCCGAGTTAATCGGCGCTTCCGCCTCTTTCTTCTGCTGGTTCAAATATCTCGTCACGTCCTTTTTCGACACGCCTGCGCCCTCTTTGGCCCGGCGCTCCTTGAAAGACGACAGTTTTTCCTTATAACCGCATTTGCATACAAATATCTGGCTGTCCCCTTTTCCCCTCAGTTCCATCTTCTTATGGCAGACGGGGCAGCGCGCATTGCTGGTCCTGGCTATGGTTTCCCTGTGCCCGCACTCCCTGTCCTGACACACCAGCATCTCGCTGTTCTTGCCCTTAACGAGAAGCATCCGCTTACCACAGACGGGGCATTTGGTGTTCGTTAAATTGTCGTGGCGGAACTGGCCATCTCCGCTTTTAATCTGGGAGATCAATTCATTGGAATAGGCACGGATATCCTTCATGAAAGCGGCACGTTTCAGCTTTCCATCCGCAATTTTCGACAGCCGCATCTCCCAGTCGGCAGTCAGCTCCGGTTTTCTCAAATCCTCCGGCACCAGGGTGAGAAGCTGTTTCGCCTTGGAAGTCAGGAAGATGTCTTTCCCCCGTTTTTCCAGTAAAAAGCTGGAGAATAATTTCTCGATAATATCCGCTCTGGTGGCGACGGTTCCCAGGCCGCCGGTCTCCCCCAGCGTCTTCGCCATGGCTTTATCCTTTGATTCCATATAGGCAGTGGGATTTTCCATGGCGGAAAGCAGCGTCGCCTCATTAAACGGAGCCGGCGGCTTCGTCTTTCCCTCCGTCATCGTGACGGAAAGCTTTGGAATCCTGTCACCCCGTTTTAAATCCGGGAGCTTCTGAGCACGTATATCCAGCCGCTCAGCCGCCTCCTCGTCATCCTCGTCATCGTCCTGTCCGTCATAGACCTCCCGCCATCCGGCGTTCTTAACGATCTTGCCTTTCGCAGCAAAATTTTCACCTGCCAGTTCTACCGTGAGTTCCGTCTGCTCATACTCGAAAGGCGGATAGAGTACGGCAATGAATCTCCGGACTACAAGGTCATAGATTTTGCGTTCCTCCACTGTCATGTGATCCAGCTGCACAAACTGCTCCGTCGGTATGATGGCATGATGGTCTGAGACCTTCTTATCATCCACAAAAGACGGCTTTGCCGCAATCTTCTGATTCATCAGACGTCCCGCCAGCTTCCGGTACGGACCCACGCCGCAGGCCTCCAGACGTTCCTTGATTGACGGCACAATATCCGAGCTTAAATACCTGGAATCGGTTCTCGGATACGTCAGAACCTTATGGTTCTCATAAAGCCTCTGCATGATATTCAGCGTTTCCTTCGCCGAGTAATTAAACTTGCGGTTTGCTTCCCGCTGTAGTTCTGTCAGATCATAGAGCTGCGGCGCGTACGTCTTCTTGGGAATGCGCTTCACCTCGGTGACAAGCCCCTGGCCACTGCCGGCCTCGATCTTCTTCATAATCCCTTCCACCCGTTCTTTATCAAAGGAACGGAAGCTCTTTGATTTTTCGTCGCGCCACGTCAGGGTGAGCGGCGGTGTCTGGCTCTTAGCCGCGATTCCGTAATAGGGCTTCGGCACAAAATTCCTGATCTCCTCCTCACGGCTGGCTATGATTGCCAGAGTCGGAGTCTGGACACGGCCGCAGGACAGCTGGGCATTGTACTTGCATGTCAGCGCTCTGGTGGCGTTGATTCCCACCAGCCAGTCCGCCTCGGCCCGGCACATGGCGGCGTCATAGAGATTGTCGTATTCATGCCCGTTTTTCAGCTTCGCAAATCCATCCTTTATCGCCTTGTCAGTGACAGAGGAAATCCAGAGACGCTTGATCGGTTTCCTGCAGCCAGCCTTCTCCAAAATCAACCGGGCCACCAGTTCTCCTTCCCGGCCTGCATCTGTGGCAATAATGATTTCGCCTGTATCTTTTCTTTGAAGCTGTGCTTTTACCGCACTGAACTGCTTTCCGGTCTGTTTAATCACTTCCAGCTTAAACTGATCCGGCATCATGGGAAGGTCTTCCATCCTCCACGTCTTATATTTCGGATCGTAATCCTCCGGATCCGCCAGTGTCACAAGATGTCCCAGCCCCCAGGTCACAATATATTGATCGCCCTCCAACGCGCCGTTTAAATTTTTTCCGCAGCGAAGGACCCGGGCAATATCGCGGGCCACCGACGGTTTTTCTGCTATTACTAAAGATTTCATTCTTATTTATTCCTCCTGACTGATTCCGGTGAACCTCTGTCCTCCTATTATAAGGAAATACGGCAAAAATTGCAATGTAAGGATGAAAAGTAACATTTCAGCCTTCATCTGACCACAATATAGTTTGATTTTTCTTTTTATAGCGCAATATCGGATAACATAAAATCTTTTATCCATGCTACAATGTGATCGTGATAAAAAGTGCGTAAACTCAAGGTTTCAAGACCTGTACACGAGCACTGCGCCTGTGCGGCATATTAAAATACGAAGGAGAAGTCTGTTATGAAAAGCATTAAAAAAACGCTCGGAATTGTCCTTACCGCTGCGGCAGTGGTAACAGCCGGAAGTATCTTTGTTTCCGTAGCCGGTAACCATTACAGCGATAAGATCCGAATCAAGATGGCTCATAACCAGTCCAAGGATTCAGAGATCGCGGACTGTATCGCCAAAGTGGCGGAATTTGCAGCGGAGGATCCTTCCATGAATATGGAAATTGACATCTACCCCAGCGGCGTACTGGGAACCGAACAGTCTGCCGTCGAGATGGTCAAGGCAGGAGTTTTGGACATGGCCAAGGTCAGCTCCAGCATGCTGGGACAGTTTAACGACTGTTACTCCATCTTTTCCCTTCCCTACCTCTTCACAAGCGAGGGGCATTATTACAACGCCATGGAGAAGAGTGAAAAGGTACGGGAGCTTTTCCGTATGAATGAGGACGAAGGATTTTTGGTCATTGGATACTATGCCAATGGCTCCAGAAACATTTATTTAAAAGAAGATATTAAGGCCGACAGCCCCGCCGTTTTAAAGGGGAAAAAGATCCGCTCCATGACCAGCAGCACATCCATGCGAATGCTGGAGCTGATGGGTGCCTCCCCCACTCCCATGGCTGCCAGCGAGACTTATACAGCGCTTCAGCAGGGTGTGGTGGATGGCGCGGAGAATACCGAGCTGGCTCTCACCGTAGACAAACACGGTGAGGTGGCAAAGTCTTATACCTACACGGAACACCAGTACACGCCTGATGTCTATATTATCAGCACAAAAACCTGGAACAGGCTGACTGAAGAGCAGCAGAATTATCTGGTGGAATGCTTAAACAGAAGCAACGAAAACTTCAAGAACAAATACCGTCAGATGATGGAAGAAGCCATCGAAGAGGCAAAAGGGATGGGGATGACCATCTATTATGATATTGACAAGACCGCCTTTATCGAAGCCGTACAGCCCCTTCATGAGGAATATAAGGCTAAAGGCGCTTTCTATCAGGAACTTTACGACGATATTGAGCAGTATGCAGGGGAGGAGTAATCATGAAAACGTTAAATAAAATATTAGGTTATCTGATCGCCTTCCTGGTGGGTCTCATGGTCCTGGGATGCTGCTGGCAGGTCATCACCCGTTTTCTTTTAAATAACCCCAGTAAATACACAGAAGAATTCCTGCGGTATGCCCTGATCTGGATGACCATGCTGGGAGTTCCGTATGCTTACGGTCAGGAACGCCACATATCCATCAATATCATCACAAAAACATTTTCCCTGAAAGGATCTCTCTTCACGAAAATGGTAATCGAAATCATCGTTATGATTCTCTGTGTGACTGTATTCATCGCCGGCGGCATCATGGTAACCATGAACTCAGCAGGGCAGATTTCACCGGCACTTCAGCTCCCTATGCCGCTCTACTACGTGGGGCTTCCCATCTGCGGCGTACTCACCTTAATCTACAGCGCAGACCGTTTAATCCGGTTTGCCAGACAATTAAAGGAGGCAGCATAAATGGAACTTTCTGCAGCTTTAATGCTGGTCATCGTATTCTTTCTGATGCTGGCATATTCCGTACCCGTATCCTATAGTATCATCGCATCCGCGCTGATCACCATTATTGCATTCCTGACCCCCACCTTCGGAATGTTCGTATCCGCCCAGAAAATCGCAGGCGGCATGGACAGCTTTACACTGCTGGCCGTTCCGTTCTTCATTCTGGCAGGTCTCCTGATGAGCAGCGGCGGCATCGCCAGAAGGCTTATCAACCTGGCCATGCTGGTCTTGGGCAAGGTTCCGGGATCTCTGGCGCTTACCAACATCGCAGGCAACGCCATGTTCGGTTCCATCTCCGGCTCCGGTGTGGCTGCTGCTACGGCTATGGGCGGCGTGTTAAATCCTCTGGAAAAAGAAGAAGGCTATGACCCTGGATTTGCAGCAGCGGTTAACGTCGCCACCGCACCGGTGGGACAGCTGATTCCGCCCACCACCGCGTTCATTGTCTATTCGGCGGCCAGCGGCGGTACCAGCGTGGCAGTCCTCTTCATGGCAGGATGGATTCCCGGACTCTTATGGGCCGGCCTCTGTATGCTTGTTGCCTTCCTCTACGGCAAAAAACATCATTACGTGTATCAGACAGAAAAGCTCACCGGCAAAGTCGTATTAAAGACGGTCTGGGACGCGATCCCAAGCCTGTTCTTAATTGTCATCATCATCGGCGGCATTCTGTCCGGTTACTTCACTCCTACCGAGGCATCCGGCGTAGCAGTTGCTTACGCGTTTTTCTTATCGGTGGTACTGTATAAATCCATCAAACTGAAGGACATTCCGGGAATCCTCATGGAGACAGGCCTCATGACCACGATCGTCATGCTGATTATCGGAGCTTCCTCCGTGCTCTCCTTTGTCATGTCCTTCACCGGACTTCCGGAGGCCATCAGCCACATGGTGCTCGGCATCTCCAACAATAAGTATGTCATCCTTCTGATATTAAATATTTTCCTGCTGATCGTAGGAACCTTCATGGACATGGCTCCGGCCCTGCTCATTTTTACCCCGATCTTCCTTCCGATCGTAACGGCTCTGGGCATGACTCCGGTTCAGTTTGGCGTCATGATCGTTATGAACTTATCCGTAGGAACCATCACACCGCCGGTAGGCAACGTGCTGTTCATCGGGTGCAGTGTGGCAAAGCTGGAGGTGGAAGACGTGTTAAAACGACTGCTGCCGTTCTTCGCAGCAATCTTTGCAGCACTGCTGTTTATCACCTATGTGCCGGCATTCAGCCTTTGGCTGCCCAGCATACTTGGCCTGCTGGATTAATCCGTCCGTATCGGTTCATCGCCTGCATAAACAGCTCAACGGACCGGCATTTACGTTTCTTCCGCCGGTCCGTTGGTATATGTTACCGTATTCAATGTTTTTCGATACTTTAAGGGAGACATGGTCATATATGTTTTGAATACCTTCTCAAAATACGTGATGCTCTCATATCCAAGCTTATGAGCAATCTGCAGTACGCTCATATCGGTCTCCTCCAGCAGCCGCTTTGCCGCCCTGATGCGGTGAATATTCATATACTCACTGATGCCGTAACCTGTAATCTCCTTAAAGGTGCGGCTTAAATAATATTTACTGATAAAAAACCGGTCAGCCAGCTGATCCAGCGTAATCGCTTCATCAAAATGTACCGAGATATAATCCGCCACCGCGTAGATATTCCGGTATTTGGCGGGAGCATTTACATCGGTATCTTCCATGGCCGGCGTATGATTTTCACGCATAAAACGTATGAAATACTGGATAATATCCGTTTCAATCATTGCCCGGTAATTCCGCTTCCTGCTGTCAAATTCATCCTGAAGCCGGATATAGAGATCGATAAAATCCTTCTGCTGCTTTTCATTTAACGGAAATACCCCATAGTGCTGGTGAAAAAATCTGACAAGATTCAGGTTCGGAAACAGCTGGTCGAATTCCTTCATCTTGTCCCGCTCTATATAAAGGATAATGCGGTCATGGCCAAACTCCTGTTCACTGCCAGCCATGGTCATATGAATCGAGTTTTCATCCACCAGAATCAGAGACCCGCTCTTCACCAGATAAGAACGGTTGTCAAAGAAAAAACGCCGTTCCCCTTCCAGCAGATAGAAGATCTCATACTGGTTATGAAAATGCTTTACGTGCATATTGAAACGGCCCTTGCGTATCATGCGTTCCAGTTCGATACCATCAGTCCTGGCGTAATAGATAACGGCTTCCATACCTTGCACCTCCTGTCTGACTGCTGTTCACGCTTCGCCTGTATCATCTGGAAACATTATATAATAAAACCCATTATTTTTCTATAAGAAAGGAGTCTCCTACTCATGCAGGAACTGAAAAAAGAAGAAATCACCCGAAAGCTGGACCTGGTCGTTAACAAACTCTTGACTCTCGGCGGCCCTGAAAATGAAAAAGAACTGGAGGATGGCGGCGAAAGCATCGGCTTCTTCCGCCGCGACTTCGGAATCAGCGAATGGGACTGGCCGCAGGGCGTCGGCCTCTACGGTCTCTACAAGATTATGATGGTTGAAAAAAAGGACGAATACCGCGAGTTCCTATGCAGCTGGTTTAAGGGCAATATGGCCGACGGACTTCCCTCACGCAACATCAACACCACCACACCGCTGTTAACTCTGGTACAGTTAACCGAGCTCTGCCCCGATCCGGAATTCGAATCTCTCTGCTTAAGCTGGGCCGACTGGCTGATGCGAAACCTTCCCCGCACCGAGGAAGGCGGCTTCCAGCACGTCACCAGCGCCAACGGCGACCGCCTGGGCGTCCGTTTAAATGAAAATGAAATGTGGATCGACACCCTGTTTATGACCGTTCTCTTCTTAAACCGAATGGGCCAGAAATACAACCGCCAGGACTGGATCAGTGAATCCATCCACCAGGTTCTCTTACATATCAAATACTTATACGACAAAAAAACCGGTCTTTTCTACCATGGCTGGACCTTCAATACGCGGGATAATTTCGGAGGTGTCTTCTGGTGCCGCGGAAACAGCTGGTTTACGGTGGGAATCCTCGAGTATTTGGAAATGTTTAAGGGCAGTCTGGATGCAGGTGTCCGGGAATTTATTGTGAACACCTATAAGAGCCAGGTTCATACGTTAAAGAAGCTGCAGAGCAGCTCAGGATTGTGGCATACCGTTCTCGATGATCCGACCAGTTACGAGGAGGTGTCCGGCTCCGCTGCCATCACCGCAGGAATCTTAAAGGGAATCAAGCTTGGGATCCTCGATGATTCCTGTCTGGACTGTGCCTGGAAGGGCGTACGGGCTGTTATGAATCAGATTGACAAGGACGGGACCGTGCTGAATGTGTCAGGCGGAACCGGAATGGGGGCTGACAGGGAACATTATAAAAATATATTGATCGCGCCGATGGCTTATGGGCAGTCCCTTACGATTCTGGCGTTGATTCAGGCGTTGGATAATTTGAATTAAATCGCTTAAAGGAAGGCCTCGCCAACGCGAGGCCTTCACGCCTGTTAAAAACCGCATTTTCCTTTTAAAACCGAATCTAAAAAACCAAAAGATCCAATTGGAACACTCCATTATTTCATATGTCCCATCGCACGCTTATACTCACTCGGCGTACACCCGCAGCAAGAGCGAAAAACCTGACTGAAATAGTGTGGATTATCGCCAAAGCCAGTGGCTTCGCACAGTTCATAGACTTTGATGTCCGGCCGCTTGGCAATTAACTTTTTGGCACGGTCCATGCGTAAATCCATCACATATCTTGTGAATGCAATCCCTGTTTCTTTTTTGAAAAGTTTACCAAAATAATCCGGATGAATAAAGAGTACGGTTCCGGCTACTGCAGCGATAGAGAGTTCTTCGTCATCCAGATGGTCATGTACATACAGCATGGCTTTTCTCACGATACTGCTGAAGCTGGCCAGATTCTGTTCTGATTTACCAGTCTCCCACCGGGTTAAAAGCTGGCGAAGCATGGCCGCAAGCCCGTTAAAGTCAGTGTAGGCACTCGTCATCAGTAATTTAACAATTCCGGTTTCACGAACATGCTCGTTGGTATATTTCGCCAGGATAAGGTAGAGTCTGACGCAGTAGGTTCTTGTCTCTTCCGGAGACTTGTTTAAGAGACGCAGATCATCGATTACTTTCTCCATTTCTGTTAAAGCGGACTCTGCATTTCCCTTTTTTACAGCCTCTTCCAGCGCCTCAAAGCACGGTTCCCCTTCCGCAGATTTCATCTCTTTCTCGGATAAAATACAAAATTCATCATAGTAGAAGCGGTATGAGGATATTCTGGTCAGAAGGCTGTAGCGGTCAGACAGAATATCTCCGGGGCCAGCCAAAACCCAGGATACCGAAAATGGAAATTCGTTTTTTTCACTCCAGTCCCTGAACTCTGACAGGAGCCTGTTAAAATCCATGGTTTCCTCATTTACCGCGAATACAACGTGACCCATAAACAGTGTAACGACTGCCCCGGTATCCCTGCGGGGTCCCAGTACAATCTGCTTTATATTTTCTAACAGCAGATTAAGACCTCCCAGATTTTCTTCCTCCATGTCACAGGGAATACATTCCGCCAGAATATAGCGGGATCCCAGCAAACGGTCAATCCGGTCGTTTTCCCGTCCTCCCAGCAAGCCACATTCCAACTGCTGGGCGTCGGCGTCCCGGATCGTCTGTTTTACCGTTCCCCGAAGCATCTCTTCCTGCTGCCGCGCTTCCTTCTTTTCTTCTATCCCATGAAAAATTCTGGTGATTGTGTCACTTAAGTCTAACTGTGAAATCGGCTTTAACAGATAATCCACAACTCCATAATGGATCGCTTCCTTCGCATAGGCGAAAGAGTCATAGCCCGATAAGACTACCGTCGGGATATCCGGGTACACTTTTCTCATTTGGGAGATGAATTCCAGTCCGTCCATTTCCGGCATACGGATATCAGTGATAATCAGATCAAACCGGGATTGTTCCATTAATTCCAGTGCCTGCAGGCCGGTCATGGCCGGGACAGGCTCTATATCCAGAGTAAGCCAGATCGGCAGTCTCATGATTCCATTTACTATGATGCGCTCATCGTCTACAATCAGTGCCCGGTATTTCAACTGCATTCACCTCCTGGTTGACAGATACACAGTGTAATCCATGTTCCCCGTCCTTTTGCCGAATATATTTTTAACCCGCTCCCTGGTTCCCCCAGCATCTGAATCCGCTCTTCAATATTCAGAAGGCCGATTCCCGTATTGCCTGGTACCCTTCGTTCCCTGATCTGTGTCAATATTGGTTCCGGAATTCCGGGACCGTTATCCCAAACGCAAAGAATCAGACGGTTTCCCTTTTTTCTCGCCCGGATTTCAATCAGACACGGCTTCATCGTAACTTCTGCCGCATATTTCACCGAATTTTCCAGAATTGGCTGAAGCGAAAGTTTAGGTATCTTTAGATTCATACACTCCTCCGGAATGGAAAATGCCACTTCCAGACGTTCCTCCAGCCGTATCTTCTGAATCGTTACATAACATGATAAAAGCGCCAGTTCTTCGCTCAGAGGGATTAAATACTGCTGCTGTTTCGTCGCTTCGCGGAAGAGCGTCGCCAGAGACTGTACCATGCTTGATATCTCAGGCCGTCCGCTGTCCATGGCCAGCCAGTTAATGGCATCCAGCGTATTATAAAGAAAATGAGGATTGATCTGCGCCTGAAGAACCTTAATCTGGTATTCCTTCTCCTTAATGGTTCTTAAATAATTATCTTCCACCAGACGCCCGATCTCCCCTGTCATAAGATTAAAATTAGCCGCCAGCTCCTCAAATTCCCTGATGTCCGTATCCAGCAGCTTCCTGTCAATCTGTACCGAAAAATCCCCCTGTTCCACCGCTTTCATCTTCCTGCTCAAAAATGCTATAGGCGCAGTTATATGGTGAACCACACGGGCAGTCGCCAGAAACGACACAATCAGGATAAACAAAATAGCGGTTGTAAAAAATATCATCAGTGTGTTTGTCGATGTCATCATCTCATTGTATCTTTCATATCCCAGATAAGTAATACCGGAAAATTCAGACTCTGACTCTGCCTTAAAATACCTTCCCGAGCGCCCGCGTTTCTCTTTTCTTACAGTATCCAGCAGTTCCGGACTGCCAAAGATTCGCTTATCCCCCGCGTAAATGGGGGTCCCCTTATAAAAAATAACAATATTCCCCTTTGCAAGGCTGCCCTGACGGCTCTCCGCCATCATCTTATCCAGATTCACGCGAATCAGGATCATCCCCAGCGGATTGTGCCCTCCAAACGGAGTATCATAGATCTCCCTCCCGTAGAGCAGTTCCTGTCCATTTCCCCGTTCTATCCACACAGGCTCGGTTCGTGAGGAGCGTTCCTCCATCAGAAAACGTATTTTCTCCTGTTCTTCATCCGTCAGATTATCGTCCAGACTGCCTGTCGCATACTGGCGCCCCTCCTGATCCGTTACAATAATGGAAACAGCGTCATTGGCCACCAGGGATCCGGTAATGAGACGATAATACAAATCATCTACCAGCGGGTAACGGTCTTCCCGATCCTGGTTCACCGCCCGCAGCGCCTCCTTCACTGTTTTATCATTCATAATATTGAATGCTATATTTTCGACAAAATGCAGCGTATTCTCTATATTCGAAAAGGAGGCTTCAAATACATTAGAAGTCTCCGTTTCCATATCCTGACGGTAAATACGTTGTGACAGAATCACACCAGCCCCCGCAATCAGAAAAAATATAATGATGTCAATCCACACGAGCTGCATCATCTTATGATGCAGCCCTCTTTCCTTCTCCTTTATGACTTCCTCCTTCTGGTGTCCGCCCCAACCAGCGGTTTACACCGGCCGGGATCCATGCCGCTGTACAGCATTGCAGCCCATCTGTGCAATCTGAACCGAATGAACCGCTGAGGACCCATCAAACAAATCTTTTTTATCTTCTGGTATATCTCCTCCGTTCAACACATGAAGAAACAATTCCAGTTCCTTTCGCAGGGAGACCAGTATATACTCCGGAGGCCGTTCCTCCGGAGATCCGTATGAGATCCCTCCGTCGGTACGCGCAAAGAGCTCACAGATCGCCGCTGCGCTCTTCTCATCTTCAAACAGCGGGAATACCGTTTCTCCCGCATCGCTGACCACACGTACTTCCGCATGCTTAAAATCAATCACCGCCCCCGCTTTCGTACCGTTGATACGGATAAAATGATTTCCCACCCGGAAGCCGGAACCATACTGTAGTGTTGCAAAGGCATTCCCTCCGAAGCTGGCGGTAAGAAGGAGCACATCGTCCTCATCTCCAAACTCTGCACTGCGGTGTCCCAGATTACCACCTGCCCCGTACATTTCCGTGGGTACTCCCATAATCCACTGCATAATATCGATCTCGTGAATATGGTGAAACAGATGGCCGCCGGATTTCTCCTGCATCTTTTTCCAGCTCACTTCCGGCTTTTTCTGTTCCCAGCCGGTACGCTCGATATGCATGGTAAGAATATCACCAAAAAAGCCCTCCTGAATCATAGCCTGAACCCTGGCAATTCCATGGTAGAAATGCATAATATGCCCCACCATCAGAGTAACCTTTGCTTTCCGGCATGCTTCCACCATCTCTGCGGCCTCCCCTGCGTCAAGTGCAAACGGCTTCTCACAGAAAATATGCTTTCCCGCTTCAGCCGCCGCCAGCACATGCTGATGATGGAGATAATTAGGCGTGGCAATGATTACCGCGTCAATATCTGCATTTTCCATTATTTCGTTGACAGAAGAAGCCCGCGGACACCCCAGTTCACTGCTTAACCGCTCCGAACTCTTTCCTGGACTGTAAACTGCCGCCAGCTGAATCCCCTTCATTTCCTTTACTGCTCTGGCAAATTCCGCTCCAAAATAGCCACAGCCCAAAACACCAATTCGAATCATCCGCTCCATCTCTCCTTTTATAATACTACTTCCCGTCCTGTGGTGAGACTTTCACCTGCCGCCTCCAAAAAACGAACCACCTCCATCATCTCCTGATTCGTAACAGGACTCTGTCCGGTATCAAACATCTTAATAATCTGTTCCACCAGGCACTCGTAATACCCTCTCGTATCCCGTGAAACATCGACAAATACACTGCCTGATTCGTGATAAACCGTACCTCCAAAGTTACCGTTACCGCATCGGTTTCCCCGAATGTTTCCGATTCTCCCATCCTTCCAGACCCCAGTGATTATATCGTGCTGGCTGGTATGAATGACTGAAACCTTGCTGCAGCCGGTTCCCATGGTTCTGTACAGCATATCAGCCATGTGAACCCCATACCAGAAATATCCCGGCTGCGTAGGAGTAAACGGCATTGGGCCAAAAAAATCAGCTCCGACTACAGAATGCCACTCACACTGTTTCAATGCGGCTGTAAGGCTGTCTGCGAACCGCAGAGAGGAAGTGGATAAAACCGGAACCCTGTACTCTTCCGCCAGCTTAAGCATCGCTTTGCAGTCCTCTGTACTTAATGCAAACGGTTTATCCACATAGATTGGCTTTCCAAATCCGACCATCTCCCGAAACTGCGTGAGCCGCCTTCTCGCATCCACCTGCTCCAGAAAAACCGCATCGGAATTGTTCATCACTTCCTCAATGGATGAATATAATTTTACTCCCCAATCGTCTGTAACTTCTCTGGTAAAGTTCTCCATCCGGTCCCGGCTCATATCGAAATCCGACGATACTGGCCCCGGATATGCCGCGGTCACCGGATGACCGCCGATATGAAACGGTTCTTTCCTCCCATTCAGGATTCTTGAAAACTGGACCGCATGGGAAGAATCCAGTCCTATGATACCCAGATTCATTCTATCATTCCTCCAGTCTGACCGGCAGTCTTAATGCCATGGATTCTCTGGCCCCATCCAGTACCTTCACACAGTTTAATGCTGCGCTCCCGTCCAGCAGCGGCTCATATTCAGGCGCCGTATTACCAGTTCTAATGATATCATTAAAACACTTCAATTCCTTATAAAATATGGTGCTCATCCAGGACGACGTCTTCATCCCCGGCTTTCCAAACCCTTTTCCTGCATCCGCTTTATGTTTCCGGTATCCGTTCCTGCGTTCCTCGTCCTCTTCCTCATTTTCCTGCATGGAATACAGCTTCTCCCCCTGGTCATTTTCCAGTCGTACAACAGAGTTTTTAAAATCCAGCAGGATTCCCCCAGTCTTTCCCTGAAGCTTTACAAAATGATCTCCCAAATGGAATGCAGATCCTATCGTCAAAGATGCAAATCCGCCTCCGGAAAGCTCTATATTCAAAAATATCGCATCCTCCTCATCACCACATCCCGCTCCGTAATGAACGAGATTCTTCCCATTTGCATATACGGATACCGGAAGGCCTGCCAGCTGGCAGATTAAATCTGCCTCATGCATGTGGTGATACAGGTGGCCTCCGGAAATATCCTTCCTCTGTTTCCAGCCTGTGAATTTCTGAGGTCCTGCCCAGTCCGTATGAACAGCTTCGATCATAAGCAGCTCTCCGACAGCTCCGGAAGCCAGCAGCGCCTTCGCCGTCTGAACACCCCGAATAAAGTTTGTCGTATGGGCAGCGAAAAAATATACCCCCGCCTTCTCTGCCGTATCAATCATTTCTTTCGTATCTTCAAAACTCAGCGCCACAGGTTTTTCGCAGAACACATGCTTTCCCGCCTTTGCCGCACAGATGGCAGGTATTCTATGGCTGTTATTGGGAGTCGTGATGATTACGGCCTCCACTTCCCTGTTGCTGCACAGTTCTTCTATGGTGGAGGCAGTGTAAGCTCCCCTCTCCTGCGCAAATGCTTTCGCGCGCTCATAATCCGTATCAAACGCAGCCGCCAGCCGTGTCCCTGGCATCTTTGCCAGATTGTCGGCATGAATTCCACCTGCGTAACCGCAGCCTATGATTCCATACCCAGTCATTCTCCCATCTCCTTTCTTTTCTGCGTCCTCTATTTATCCGCCCCCGCGGTAAGTCCACCTACAATACTCTTTTGAATAATAGAGAAAAATACAATCGATGGAATAACAACCAGCACTGACGCCGCCATCATATCTCCCCACTGCAGCGTCTCCATGCCACCCTTTAAGGAGTACAGACCAACGGAAACCGTCTGCTTATCCCCACTGCTTATAATCAGAAGAGAATATAAAAATTCATTCCACGCATTAATAAATGCAAAAATAGCTGTCGCTACCAGTCCGGGCGCCACCAGAGGAAGCGCAATATGAAGAAATACTCCCGGCCTTCGCAGTCCGTCTATCATTGCCGCTTCCTCGATATCCTTTGGCACAGTCCGAAAATAACTGACCAGCAGATAGGTACAGAAGGGAACGGTAAATGACATATATGCCATTAATAATCCCGGCAGCGTATTGGCAAGCCCCAGATTCGATACCAGTATAAAATATGGGATTGCAAGCAGGATCGGCGGAAACATATAGGTCATCACAATCACTCTTGTCAGAATCTTCTGTTTTTTTCCTCCGAACCTTGTAATCGCATAGGCAGCCAGAGACGAGATCGTCATGCCAAGCACCGTAGACAGCGACGAGTAGAGAAGGCTGTTCTTCACGTAAATCAGGAAATCCGTTTTATGGAGCAGATCCTTAAACCAGTACAGTGAAAACTGTTCCGGCAGAAGGGCCGCCGTATTGCTGACAATCTCAAACTGGCCTTTAAAGGAGGCAAAGATGACAATAACGAGAGGTCCTCCCGCCAGCAATACCGCGGCGGTAAGAATTACATAGGCCAGTATGGTCCAGCTATTTTTATGCAGCCTGGTTCTCATCACGCCACCTCCTCTTCCCAGTGATCCAATATCTTAAAATAGATCAGACACGCTGCCGTCAGGAACAGCAGAAGCAGAATTGTAACGGCGGAAGACCTTCCCAGGGAATACAGCGTCCAGCCCATACGGTAGGCAAAGATGGGTACCGTCTCTGTCGACGTTCCCGGTCCGCCTCCTGTCAGAAGGAAAATCAGGTCAAAGCTGTTAAAGATCCAGATTGTCCGCAAAATGATGAGCAGCCCCACAACGACTCTCACAAACGGGAGCGTAATAAAACGAAATCTCTGAAACGGACTGGCTCCGTCAATCTGGGCCGCTTCATACAAATCCCTGGAAATCGTCTGCAGGCTGGCCAGAATATTAATGGCAAACAACGGAACTCCAAACCATACGTTGATCAGGCTTACCGTCAGCATGGCAATCTTCGGATTGGCAAGGAACTGAATCGGCTGTGCAATCAGATTCCACTGAAGCAGCTTGGCATTGACGATTCCATATAAATCATTTAAAAGATAGGACCATGTAAAAGTAACGATGATCATGGGAAATGCCCAGGGAATCAGCACCAGCGTCCGGAACAGGCCTTTGAACCGGTTGATTTTGTGGAGTGATAATGCCACAATAAACCCGAAGAACAACTGTAATGACAGCGAGATTATGGTATACACAAGGGTATTCCACAGCGCATGGTAAAAATCCGGATTCTGCAGAACCGAAACGTAATTGTTAAATCCAACGAATTTAACCGCTTTTCCCAGCAGACTCTTATTGGTAAAACTGTAATATACACTGATACATATCGGATAAGCCAGCAGCAGTATGGTCACGAGAAACGCCGGAGTAATAAACACCCCACACATATGGCGGTCCACAAAATCCGCGATCCGGTCCCCGACACTCTTTCCGGCAATTTGCCGATTCCGGTGTTGCCTCATAGAAAACCTCCTGCTCTTATTCCATTAAAATCGCTATAGCCGCATTCAGCTTGTCATTGGCTTTCTGCGCGGCTTCCTCCGCGGCAGTTCCATTCAGCACAATATCCTGCAGACACTCCTCAATAATCCCCTGGCTGGTCAGTGCTGCAGCGGCAGGTGTAAGGCCATAGTCCATACCGATAAAGGTTCCCTTTTCAATGCCCTCCTGGATATACTCAATCTCTGGCTTAAACTTCTGGATTGTCTCATCGTCATAGAATTCTGCCGAGTTTGCTGCTTCCGTCGTAGCCGGCAGCTGTCCTCCGGGAATCAGATGCAGGAAGTCAATATAGCGTTCCTTTTCAAAATGGAACTTAATGAAGTCATATACCGTTTCGGGATATTTCGTCTGGTTCCAGCCCATAAGACCAATTACAAAAGTAGTCGCTCCAAGATTCTCCCCATCCGGTCCCATAAACGGAACCGCCGCAATCTTATCCAGAAGCTCCGGAGAATTCTGTTTTACTCCATTGATATGAAATCCCGAGCCAAAGGCAAACGTCGACTTTCCCTGGAAGAATACATCATTCTGTTCGGAAAGGCCATAGTTTACAGAGCCTTCCGGAGAGCCCGCCTTATAGAGATCCGCCATCAGTTTAATTGCCTTCACTACCTTCGGATCGGTTAGATTCCCCTTGTTATCTTCTGTAATCAACGGAGCCCCCTCCGCCTTTGCGAAGCAGCTGAGAAGCTGTGCGCACATCTGATCATTTTTAGACATGGCAATGGTAAATCCATATCTGTTTGGCGGATCTGCCACCGCAGTCACTGTACTTAGCAGTTCATCCCAGTTTTTCGGAACAGACAGATTTTTTTCCTCCAGCACATCCTTGCGGTACCACATGACATAAGAATGGAGGTAATAGGGTATGCCCAGAATTGTATCCCCATCCGTAAAGTTATCCAGCGGTTTTCCAAGGAAATAATCTTCTCCCAGTGCATCGATCAGAGGATTCATGGGCAGTACTGCGCCCGCCTGATTAATCGCAAATAAGTTGTCCGGATTTACGCTGCTGACATCAGGCAGCGCCCCGGCAGCCAGCCCGGCTGTCCATTTCTGAGTGAATACATTCCAGGGATATACCTCTACATTGATCGTCACATTGGGATGTTCTTTCATATATTCGGCTACCATCTCATCAATATAATCCTTACGGGCCCCTTCCGTAAATGTATGCCAGTATGTAATCGTCTTTTTCGTTCCATCATCGGTAATGGCCGCCATGGGATCCACAGTCTCGCTCTCCTGGCCTGCGGCCGCGGCAGTACTTTCCGCTGCCGGAGCCCCCGTCTCCTTCTGCCCGTTTCCTCCGCTGCATCCCGCCAAAGCTGACGCTGCAAGTGCAGCCGCCACAATCAGAGCTGTTCTTTTCTTCATAATCGCCTTCATCCTTTCTTTTCATTTGGGAAGCTTCCTCATCTGCTTCTATTTTAGCAGACGTACTTTCTCAAGTTAATTCAAAAATCAGACATAAATGGTAAAATTTCCGAAATATAAATCCGAAGCTTCCTTAATGAAACAAAAAAAGCGGAACTCCCGTTATCTTCCGGAAATTCCACTTTTACCACATTATTCACACCATACTCAGTTATCCATTGGCGAAAGCACAGACAAAAAGCCCTGAATTGACTGGTCATACAGGCAGAACTGGTTTCTGCCATTCTTTTTTGCCGAATAGAGCGCCTGATCGGCACAGTGGAACAGCACTTCGTAGTTCTCCCCGTTCTCCGGACAGCATGCCACGCCCATGCTGACGGATATCTGAAATCCCTGGAAGGAATCTGTCAGAGAACTGAAAATCCGCTCGATCTGCGGCATTACACTGCCACGGTATTCCACAAAAATCAGGAACTCATCTCCTCCAACTCTGGCCGCGATATCGTCTCTTCGGATATTCTGCCTCATCTTCTGAGAAATATATTTTAATACCTCATCCCCGAAAATGTGGCCATGCTGGTCATTGGCAGACTTGAAGTAATCCACATCGATCAGAATCACGGCATACTCTTTATTCTCGCGCTGGACGATCATATTCTCAATCATTTCCTTGGCCGCCTTATGGTTATAAAGGCCGGTGAGAGAATCCTGGGAAGCCAGGCGTTTTAAATTAGTAAGCTCCATCTGTTCCTCGTGGATATCAATGAATTTTCCGATCGTTCCCGAATATAAGGTATCCTCGTCGGAATCCCAGATCGTGCGTGCCACGACCTTGAACCACCTCGCTTTTCCATCGATGATAACCTGATAGCTTCCACTGAACACCGGCTCTCCCGGAGTTGTCGCACGAAGCTTCTTCTTTAAATCTGCGAAATCTCTCCGGTCAAATACCCGTGCAAGTTCGTCATTTTGTTCCGGATGGGCAATCAGCTCCGGTATCCTTAAGTATTTCGCTCCCCACTCAGATATTTCCAGAAGGTCTGAATGGATATTGTATTCAAACTGGACTTCCTGTGACATGGAAGCAAAGAAACGGTATTTAATCCGTTCCTGCTCTAAAAGCATAAGCGTACGATTGGAAGCACGCAGTTCATTATGAGACTTCAGCTCCGAGGCGATGCCCTCCATCTCAATGTCCGACATTCCATCGAGGGAATGTAAATCAAGCTCCTTCAGAATACGGTCTCCCACTTCCACCAGACAATCCAGCAGGAGCGGATTAAACGCCCCGCATTCCCCATTTAAGATCATCTCCATAGCCTTTTCGTGGCTGTAGGCCGACTTATAGACACGCTCGCTGGTAAGCGCATCATAGACATCCGCCACCGAAACCACCTGGGCGGCAATCGGAATTTCATCTCCCTTAAGCCCATCCGGATATCCCTTTCCATCGTACCTTTCGTGGTGCCAGCGGCAGATATCATGCGCTACCTGAATCAGCTTTTCCGTCTGACGGTTCGGTGCATTTTTCAGGATCTGTGCACCTATGGCCGCATGGGTCTTCATGATCTCAAACTCCTCCGGAGTCAGGCGGCCGGGTTTATTAAGAATTTCCTCCGGGATCGATATCTTTCCGATATCGTGCAGAGCCGATGCATTGACGATCAGAGCAATATCTGACAGTGACAGCTGAATCCGATCCGTCTTCTCCACCAGCTTTTTAAGAAGCATCTCCGTAATGACACGGATGTGCAGCACATGAAGCCCGCTCTCACCGTTACGGAACTCGACGATATTGCTCAGGATTTCAACCATCAGGAAATTATTCTTTTCCTTATCTATAATCTGCTCCGTCACCATACCTTCCAGAATCTTCTGCTTCGTATAGAGCATAAGCATATTACTCACGCGGCGCAGTACCGTCTTTTCATCAAACGGGCGGCTGATATAATCGGCCGCTCCCAGATCATAAGCATGCTCAATATAGCTGGAAGACGTCTCCGCTGAAATCGTAATCACCGGTATGCTCTGAATCCACCCGTTCCTGTTCATAATCGCCAGAACTTCAAATCCGTCCATTTCCGGCATTACGATGTCCAAAAGAATCAGCGAAAGATCGGCATGGTACTGGTTCAACAGGGAAACTGCCTCCATACCATTGGATGCTTCCATAATATCATACTCGACAGACAGGATGTCCGCCAAAAGGGAGCGGTTTATCTCCGCATCATCCACTATTAAAATTTTATTCTTCATATATCATTTTTCCTCGCGTATCTGGCGCAATTAATCGTTTTCCAGCTTTTTAATCTCCTGGACAGTCTGAGCATACTCCTCTTTCACCTGTTCGAAGAGCCGCCCTGCCTCTTCGCTCCATCCGCCGCTCCGCAGTGATTCGGTCAGCGCACTGCTGGACGCTGCAAGCCTGGTAATCGACAGGTTTAAGCAGATTCCCTTCAGCGTATGGACTGCACGGAAAGCAGTCTCATAATCCCCTTCTTCCACCGCCTTAACCAGTCCGGAGAAGCTGTCATCCCCCGGAAACTTCAGCAGAAAACGTTTTACTCTTTCTTCATTCGCCAGACGGCGAAGAACTTCCTGATAATCGGCACCTATCGCCTCGTAACAATCCTTTACCGTCATCCAGATAACCTCCTGATCCTCTATCCTTAAGTCTTTCTAACTGTTATGATAAAGCGCAACTCCTCATTTGTCAATGAAGGAACCTTTATTCGTGATTTATTTACTGATTTCACAAAAAAACTCCCGGAAAGCATCCGCCTCCCGGGAGTTCATCCTCTTATCTGTTAATTGGGACGCCAGACACCGTCTTCGTCGATCCGGTATCCGACCGTAATCACAGTGTCTCTGGCCATGCTGCCGTCACTGCTTAAATAATACCAGTTTCCGTTCCACAGAACCCACTGGTCTGCGGCCATGACACCGCCGCTTTGCAGGAAATACCACGTTCCCCGATCCAGGATCCAGGTATAGTCCGCCATGACTCCATCCTCGCCCAGATAATACCAGTGATTCTGATCCAATACCCAGCCGGCTGCCATGTATCCCTGTTCGTTGAAATAGTACCATTTCTCATTGATACGGGCCCAATCTGATACCACGTATCCACCGTCTGTGGTTTCAAACCACCAGCCATTCTCATCCTGTCTCCAATTTCCCTTTACCGTATCGGGCAGCACCGTTCTGACTGCCGAACTTCCGCCGCTGCTCCCATGACTTCCATGATCACTGTTGTAATCGTCATCCTTGTCGTGATCGTCATCCTTGTCATCATCGTCAGGGCCATCCTCATCCGCTTTTACCATAACGGTAAATTCTGCTGTTTTTCCCTGATAGAATACCGTAATTGTCTTAGTCCCGGCTACTGTCGAATCAAACCCGGCCATCTCATACCCTGTGACCACAGTCCTTGTTCCGTCCTCGTAAACGGCGGTTACTACCAATCCTGCAGCGTCAAATGATTCATTTATCCGGTACTCCGTTTTCTTCGGCTTAGCTGTTATTTCAATTTCTGTTAAATCGTTCTCTTTCGGATTGGCAATTACAAACGTGCCGGCGCTTCTTACAAAAAAGTGAAGAAATTCGCCGCTGATTTCCGGATTTACTGCCTTAATACTGCCATCATCCAATTCGCAGTAAACGATGAGATCTTTCCTGTCGAGCCCCTCCGGAATCTTTAAGGTCAGATAAAGCGGGATATCCGGCTGGAGCTCTTCTCCATTTGCCAGAAGCTTTATTTCCATAGCCGTTGCTGCTTTTGTCTGTGGGATGTCTTCAGGAAGCTTTGTTTTTGTAATTTGGGGAACCATCCTGACATTTCCCTGACCAAAGGGAGCATTCAGCAGTGTTCCTGTCACCTTCGCGCCTTCCGTCAGACTGGAATCGCCCTCAATCCGTACCGTAATATCAGGATACGCATTTTTAAGCAGTGCTTCAAGTTCAGCCATACGATCCGCCATGTCCTTTGTCAGGACCGTATGTTCCGCTCCCATGACATCGAGGAACACATTCTTAGCCGCATTAGCTGCAGAGTCCTTCTCCTCATCCGTCATATAAGCCACATATTCTTTATTTAATTTCTCTCCGGCCTCGGCTACAGACTGCTTTAGAACCGCGTTATTTAATACATCTTCACGATTTGTCACCGTAACCGTAACTACGGCCTTAAACGTCTGTTCGTCACCATTTTCATCTGTTCCCTCATGACGGATGGCTATCTTTCTGGACCCGGTACCGGTCAGTTCAGCCGTCTCATAATCGTAATCTGTGATGGTTTCCTGATAATAATCGGCATTGCTTCCGCTGGCCTTCATGATCCTCTTTACTTCCATCCCATCCGGGTCAAAGATACTTCCCGTCTCATAGACCGTCTTTTTGGGCTGTTTTGTCACTTTAATCCCCGTCTGATAGTATTCCAGTTCCTCATCATAGACGGTTACTGCCACCTGATCCTCCAGATACCGCTCCTCACCATTGCTGTCGGTCCAGCTATAGCGTATTGTTACCATCGTGTCTCCCGGCTCTGTAAAATCATCCATGACGTCGTATTCCCCGTCATCCAGGATTCTGACCTCTGCCGGTGCGGCATTGCTGGCCGTAGCCTTCATGAGAAGGCGCACTTCCATACCGTCCGGATTAAATGCTTCTCCGGTTCCATATACAGTCTGTTCCGGCTGTTTCACCACCTTAATGCTCTGAGGCTGCATGGTATCCCGGTCATACACCGTAATATCAAAGGAGGCTTCCAGCGTCTTTCCGTCTTCCGTCTCATAAGTAACCGTTACCGAAACGGTTCCCGCTTTCGATGTATCCGGCATACTTACCGTAAACTCGGCCGCTTCGAGACTCCGCACCCGGTCTCCCTCACAATAGGCACCAACTGTCAGTCCTTCGAAATCAGGTTCTTCCCCTCTCTCATAGACAGTCTTTACAGGCAGCGTATCGATCTGAATCTCGTCAATCACGCAGTCTCTCGTAACCGTAACGGTGTAATCCGCAAAGCTGGTTCCGTCCGCCGATGCGATTCCGATCTCTATAACGTTAACGCCCGGCTTTAACGGAATCACCCGATCCGTCACTTCCTGATTATTGACCTTGACAGTGACCTCATTGCTCGCCTGAACCGTCTCATACTGCAGCGTCACACTGTGCACGTCTGACGGCACGTTTCCTTCGTATTCCATGGTATTAAAATCAAATTCAGGAGTTAAAGTGATGCCCTCAATGGTAAGATTCGTTAAATATGCCAGCCCTGAGACATCCTCTTTCACCAGATTCAGCTGATAGCGCTCCTCTGTCTCCCCATCCTCCGCCAGAACAGTTATAAGGAGCGGCTCACCAGCCTCGGGTACCGGCACAGATACCGCTTCTTTTGTGGCATCCTTACCTCCCACCATAACCTTTTTAACAAAAATACTGTTGGCAGACGGCTGTACCTTTACTTCACTGCTGCCGGAGGGAATTTGCATTTCATAGATATTTTCCCCCTTCCACTCCGCCTCTTTTCCATCTACGCTGATTCCTGAGAGACCCGCGTCATTATAATCCATGGCAGGTCCGGTACAAACCTTGAAATAGTCGATCAACAGGTCTCCACCATTTGTACTGCTGGAGAAAAACTCGAACCGGTCAATATTTTTTCCCTGTGTCCGAAGCGGCTGATCTGCCAGCTTTGGAACATTCATATCATTCACATAAAAGTCAAAGGTGTTGGTATCCAGATTGATAACATTTCTGATAATATCCCATCGGCCCTTCTCATAAGGCTGAACGTTTACTGTGCTCGAAGAGCCCTTTTTATTATGCGTAATAATGTTTCCCTTAGAAAGTGCAAAGGTACCGATTGCATTAGAACTGGACGTTGGATCCCCTGTTTTAAAATCTGCTTTGTTAAACGAATACATACCAAACTGATTGGGAGACGCCGTTTCCTTTGTCCGTTTCACCCTTGCTTCAACCGTAATGATTCCATTTAAATCATATTCCTTCTTTGTGTAGGCATAGAGGTTATAGGATCCGTTTTTCGCCATCTCCAGATACTTGTTTCCATTCGCCTCCGCCTTAATCTGCAAAGATGCTTTAGCCGAATCCGCAGCGGAGATATCAGAAACCTTCCATAACTCGTTACCTCTGCTGTTATTCGTAAATGCTCCTGTATCATACTGGTCAAACAAGTCTGCAATGAGATACGTCGTTTTTCCAACTTCCCTGGAAAGAATCAGATTCACTTCCGAAACAGCTGCCGGCATTATCCTGACATCTTTTTCGGTGGCTGTCTTATATCCCTCCTTCGAAGCCGTCACCTCATATCCGGTTCCGATCTTTACGTCCGGAATTTCATAACAGCCGTCATTTCTGGTTTTGACGGTATATACCTGGTCTTCCAGCGAGACCGTCACCGTCACTCCCTGCAGAGGACCAGACGAATTAGACACGCAGCCTTTCACACTGCCCACATCAGACAGACTCTCTCCCAGCTTCAGCTGTACTCTCGTCACAGCCTTCTCTTCCACTGTAATATCCGGTGTCTCTCCGTCCAGATAAATCTCTTTGGAAATCACCGCCGTATACGATCCCGGCTTCACACCTGCTATGGCGAAAAATCCCTGTTCATTCGTCACTGCAGCATAATCCGTATCCTTTAACTTTACCGAGGCTCCCTTCATGATATTTCCATAAGGGTCTTCCACATAGCCATTTAAGATTCCGCTTCCTGCTTCTCCCTGATACTCAAAGATTCCCATATCAGGTTCCCCGTTAAATACGGGATCACCAGCAAAATCAGTTCCCGGATTTGCCGAAACAGACAGCAGGGGATCATCTTCCACCTCGATTCCGGCATTCAGAAGAGGAGATTCCGTTTTTAGACGCAGCTTTAAAAGTTCTTCTGGCCCCTCCTCTCCGGATCCTGTCAGTTCCCCTTCAAACATCGGATCCCCGCATACTGCATGGGTCTCCTGCTCCGGTGCCTGCACTCCCTTTCCATAATAGCAGTTGCTGTCATAGGAAGTAGACGTCCCTTCACCGATTCCGACACTGGTTGTGGTCTTTGCGGTATTGTAGAAAATATTATTGTTGAAATAGTGCATATTTCCCGATTTATTTAAATAAACACTGTTGCCCCCTGATGACTCGATAAACGGCAGATTAGACTTCTCAATCGTATTATAGAGGATGTTGTTGTACACGTAATTGACGCCCTTATCCCCATGTGGATTAATATACCGTTTCTGCGCATCCTTAATTACATTATAGCGGACCACGGAAGTTCCGAAAATAAAACCACAGAGGAGGATTCCATCTCCTGTATCGTGGATGTAGTTATACTGGATCAGGATATTGGTGGACGCCTTATCCGGATCTATTGCATTGGAATCGGCTCCTCCGGCTTTCACCCTGGTCTTGTAGACTTCATTCCGCTGTACGGTCACATCGTCCGCATAATACATTTCTATGCCGCACGTACCGGCTTCCTTGGAGATATTCCCCTCCACGACAGCGCCCTGTACACTGGTCAAATAAATGGTATTGCAGGCATAGTCAGAATTTTCCTGGCTTAAATAGTTGTCGCGTATGGTAACATCTGTATGCGGCTTCCAGTTTTCACAGAAATAATTATTTGCCGCATTGCCCTTTCCCTCTTCTCTGGACGCCCAGTGTTCCCCGCCGGTATCTGCGCCCTTCCACTGCTTGATAATAATACCGCCAAAGGAGTTGTTGTTGACCACGTTCCGCTCGACCGTTATATCATGAAAAACCGTCGGCTGGTCTGTGGCCGGTTCCATCACCTCGAACACGATTCCGCCCGTGCGCTTCGACTTATCCCAGCCCTGCTTCCCCAGAATTCCCGGTTTTCCATTGCTGTCACCGCTGATCCAGGCGCATACACCGGTCACATCATGCACATGTAAATCGTGCAAATAGAAATTGTTTAAATCTCCTCCGTCCTGTCCGGCAATGCGAATGCCTCTGACATCCTTTAACTTATTTCCATTCTGATCGTTCATGGCGCCGGTAAATCCGGCCGCAGTATTGGTAATCTCCAGATCTGAAATCTCCCAGTACTGCTGATTATAGAGCGACACCACTTCAGGAACCGCTGCGTTTCCCTCCAATTTGGGTTTATCCCCATCCCCGTAGGCGCCGATGACGATGGGATTACCCTCTTCACCGGATCCCTTCGGGGACAGCGTCTCCTCTTTCCATACGCTTCCGGCCTTAAGCAATATCCGGTCTCCCGGCTGAAAGGTTCTGTTATTCACCATTTTGAGGCTCTTCCACGGTTTGTCTTCCGAAGTCCCCTCATTTTCATCATTCCCGGATTCAGAATCGAGATAATAGGAAATACCCGCTCCCGCTTCTCCCCCATAATCTCTGGATACAGAAGCCTTCCCTCCTGTGACAAGGCGTTCACCATAAGCCTTCATCTCACTGTTCCCCGCCAGATCCACGATCTCCCTGCCATCGTATACGGCTGTTTTTCCTGCCGCCTCTGCCGGAACCGGGAACAGTGTGCCAAATGCCACGACCCCCGATAAGATACATGCTGTCATTCTGGTTTTCCATCGTGATAAGCTGTACAATTTGTTATCCCCCTTTATTTTTATTTATCCCTTAATTCCATCCATGGCAATTCCGTCCACCAGATACCTCTGGAAAATGATAAAGAACACCACGATTGGAATCAGTGAAATCACTGACATTGCAAACAATCCACCGTAATTATTGTAAGAGTTTGGGTCTAAATACATATTCAGTGCAAGTGGAATCGTATATTTCGTCGATGAACTCATAAAGATCAGCGGCTGAAAGAAATCCTGCCAAATCCAGTAAAAAGCAAAAATAGAGGAAGTGATAATGGCTGGTCTCACAATGGGGATCAGCACCCTGACGAGTGTCTGAATCTTACCGCACCCATCGATTTCCGCCGCTTCATCCAGTTCTTTCGGAATCCCCTGAAAAAACTGAACCATCAGAAAGATAAAAAACGCACCTCCGAAACACCACGGCAGCACAAGTGCCACACGTGTATCGATTAAATGGATTTTCTTCAAAATAATATACTGCGGAACCACCATAACCTGTGCCGGAATCATCATCGTCATCATCACACAGCCAAACCAGAAATTGGAAAACCGAAATTTAAGTCTGGAAAATGTATAAGCGGCCAGCAGAGAGGATAACACGCATGTGACCGTTCCCACCACCGTTACCACCATGGAGTTCATGAAGAACGTGCTGAAAGCCACGCCGCCGATTCCTGCAAATCCGCTGGCATAGTTCTTTGCCGCATCCCATACCTCGGGGAGCAGGGAATACGTATTGGTAAACATTGTTTCATTACTTTTAAAGGAGCTGGCCAGCAGCCACAGGAGCGGATAGATCATAAAGAATCCCAGAATACACGCCCCGGCGTGGAAAATCACTGAACTCAACTGTCTTTTTCTCTTCATTCCCATGATTTATTCCCTCCCGGCTTCATAGTAAACCCAGTTTTTCTGAGTCTTAAACAGTATTATGGTAAATACGGAGACAATTGCCACCAGCACCCACGCCAGCGCACAGCTGTATCCCATGTCAAAATACGTAAATGCACGACGGTACAGGTACAGGACGTACGATAAGGTGCTGTCCAGCGGACCGCCATCCGTAATTACATAGCTCTCTGTAAACACACGGAAACCGTTGATGATCTGAAGAATCAGATTGAAGAAAATGGTCGGTGTCAGCATCGGAATCGTTATCTTCCAGAAAGTTACAAAGCCATTTGCTCCGTCCACCTTTGCCGATTCATAGAGTGAACCCGGAATCTGCTTCAGCGCAGATAAAAAGATCAGCATGGAAGAACCAAACTGCCAGACGCCCATAAGGATAATGACATACAGCGCCGTCTTGGGATTTCCTATGAGCGACGTCTTCTGCGTGATTCCAAAGACCCCCAGCAGCGTCATGATAACGCCCTTGTTTCCAAAAATCTGTTTCCATACCACGGACACTGCGATACTTCCTCCGATAATGGAAGGAATATAGTAAAGCGTCCGGTAGAGTCCCAGTCCTCTGTGCTTCTTGTTTAACAGCATTGCCACAAACAGTGCAAACGCCAGACGCAGCGGAACTAAGAGCAGCACATATAAAAAAGTCACCTTCAGCGCCTTATAAAAGGTCTTATCCTGTGTAAACGCCCGGACATAATTGGCTGCCCCGATAAACTGCGGATCGTTCAGTAAATTGAAATCAGTAAAAGAATAGTAGATGGAGATACACATGGGGATCAGCCACATCCCGATAAAGCCCACCAGCCAGGGGGCAAGCAGCAGATACGCCACTTTATTGTCTTTATATCTTTTCTTTATCAAAATAGTCACCTCGGTCTTTTAAAAAGGGACTGTCACAATGTCTTGTGCAATCCCTTTGTCTTTGTTTCCTAAACGTGTCTGCAAATACGTTTTCCCACGTTCTAGTTATTTCTCACCAGAATAGCATTGGCCTCTTCACGGAAAGCCTTTGCGGCCTCTTCTGCCGAAACCTGGCCGTAGAATGCGCTGTAAGCCGCGTTCTTAAAAGCCTCATTGATTTCGGACATACCGATCGGGTCCGGAGCAGGCGTCTCGCCGCAGATATCTGCCGTGATGTCTAAATAATTAAACATTTCTTCCTGCTGCGGAGATAATTTACCAGTCGATTTCATGTGTTCCCTGACAGCAGACGATGCCGGGGTTCCTCTTTCCCCCATCATAATGTCATTGGCTTCCTCGGAATTTACAAACCAGTTGATAAACTCAGCCGCCTCTTTTTTGTGCGGTGACGTTTCGGAAATCGTCAAAAACATGCCCGGTTTATTCCAGAGGCCTTTATATTCGGTGTTATCAGATAATGGCAGAGAAGTAATCTTCAGCTTATCATTTACGGATGCCACCTTGTTCGCATAGTTGTTCCACTCAATCATGGTAGCGCCTTCACCTGTTACAACCGGTCCTGCTTCCTGTCCCAGTGTCTGGATTGCCGCATATTCGTCCGGATTCGGAACCGCACCTGCTGCCATCAGCTCCGACCACATATTTAAGTAATCGATACAAACCTGGTCATCGTCATAACCGAGGGATTTCTGATCATCACTGAACAAAGAAGCGCCATGCTGTCTCACCCAGTAATTAAACAGGTTGGTATCATCCACAGGTCCGGTCGCTGAGCCCAGCTTTCCCGTCTTATCTTTCACAGTCTTACATAATTCTATAAAGTCACTCCAGGTCCAGTCCATGGAAGGAACTTCCACACCGGCTTCCTCCAGGACTTCAGGATTATACCCCATTGCGAGAAGGGAACTGGAATACACGAGTCCGACTGTCTTTCCTCCAATCTCACCCGACTTCATCAGATTTTCATCGATACTGGCAGTATCGATGGTGCCATCTTCTATATACGGAGTCAGATCTGCGATGGAATTGTTCTTTGCATAGGTACTGATATAGAGATAGTCCATCTGAACGATATCCGGCATGGCTCCTGCGGCCGCCTGAGTCGCCAGCTTGTCAAAATATCCATCCCAGCCGGAGGGTACCGCTTCGAATGTTACATTTGGGTGAAGTTCCGTATACTTATCCAGAAGCTGCTGGGTCAGTTCATGTCTCGTCTGTCCGCCCCACCAGGTAAACTTCAGTGTCACATCTTCTCTATCGGAGGAAGCTGCTGCCGCGGTTGTGCCGCCTGCAGATGTGCCTTCTGTGGCTGCCGCCTGTGTTGTGTCGGCTGCACTGCCTTTCGTCTTATCCGAACTTCCGCATCCCGTTGCCGACAGTACCATCATTCCGGCGAGCCCCAGCGCCAGTAAACGTTTCATTTTTCTCATAACCATCTCTCCTTGATCTCTTTATTTTTAACTCTCAAAGGTTCGGTGCACACCTTGTTTATGGTGTTATTCTACATGATTTTAAACCAATTAAAAATGGAAAAAGCCGTCATCCCAATTGAAAAAAGCCGACTTTTTCCAATGCGAAAAAGCCGGTTTTTTTCAAATTACGCCTGTTTTTGTATATAATCTTTGTACTCGGAAGGGGACATTCCCACCGATTTTCGGAAGGTCTTGGAAAAATACTGGCCATCCGCCGGGTACCCCACTTCCTCCGCGATCTGGGAAAGCTTAATCTCCGGAAAATACCAGATCAGCCGTTTCGCCAGTTCAATTCTAACATTCAGCAGATAAGAGGAATACTTCTGTTTCATGCACTTGGAAAAGACCCGCCCGAAATAATCCTGATTCATGTACAGAACTTCCTTCGTCAGCCATTGAATGCTCAGTTCCTGTCTGCTGATATTCTGATAGATTCCCAGCAGAATATCGCGCATGCGCCGCTCTTCCTTATCTCCGCCCGGATAAAATCCCTGCTTCTCACTGATATAGTCGGCCAAAAGCTTCAAAAGCTCCCTGTCGTCCCCGGCGTTTTGGCTCCCTTCCCCGCTGCGGCCCTCTCCATTCCAAAGTTTCTCCTTCATCCCCCGTTCATTGTCCTCGTCCTCATAGAGCATGTCAAGCACATATAAAATTACCGCTTCCTTTCTTCCGGCCAGATCGCCTCTGAGCCGCATCTTTACGAACCCCAGATACAGTTCAAACAGAATGGTATCATAGGATTTTGCAGCCTTAAGAGCCCGGTAATTAATCAGCATCAATTCCTCCCGGTTGATATCCTTATAAAATCCATGCCACAAAGCGTCCGTGTCCGCCTCGATCTTTCCCATCTTTAAAAGTCCCGAGACCTCCTCATAGAGGCCGTGTATCTGCCCCCAGCTTCCGCGGCCGGAAACCGCGGTCTGTAGCGGGCTGGAATCAAACTTCTCATACTCCTTTTTCACCTTCACAATGACGGGCTGAATCTCATCAAATACACGCCCATCCAACAGAAGCAGCACATCGTTGCGGATAGACGTCACCAGAAGCACGTGACCGCTTCCCAGAAGCTCTGTTATTATGTTCGACACCACAAACTGTTCCAGATAGTCAAACCACGTTTCCTTATGAAATGCCAGAAGAAAGACCTCTTTTGAAAAGATACCGCAGCCGCCCAGATACGCCTCGAAATCCTTATGGATATCTTCCCGGTTCAGCAGCACATTGCGGAACATCTGCTCTCTGGCTCTCGGGGCAAGCCGCTTGACCTGGGTCCGCATATCAACCTCTTTCCTCTTCTTCTCTTCCCGGACCTTAAGCTCCTCCGTCACCTTACCGATCACTTCCACAATCTTCGCCTCATCACAGGGCTTCAGTATATAATGGCGCACACCCAGCTCCATGGCTCTGCTGGTATATTCATACTCCCCATAGCCGGAAAGCACAATAAATACAATATCCGGAAAGTCCTCCCTCGTCTTCCGGATCAGCTCAATACCATTCATGACAGGCATCTTAATATCTGTAATCACGATATCCGGCATCTGATTCTGGATCTCCTCATATCCCTCGACACCGTTCCATGCGGTTCCCGCCAGACTTATCCCGTACTTTTCCCACTGGATAAAATCTGCCATCCCCTCTCTCTCCACATCCTCATCGTCCACGATCAGAAGCTTATACACGTTTATTTCCCTCCATATTTCGGAATTTCAATCCTCACAACGGTTCCCTTTCCGGGCTGGCTGCTTATCTCAAATACCGCGTCGGAAAAGATCAGGTTCAGCCGTTCGCTGATATTTTTAAGCCCAATTCCGTTTCCCTTCGGCACCATGGTGAAATTCCTGACAGCCGCCAGTTCTTCCTCCGTCATACCGGGTCCGTCATCCGCCACCTCCAGAGTCATGGTCTGCGCCTCTTCATTTTCCTTAACCCGCACCAGAATCCTGCATTTATTTAAGGAGTTGTCCACACCATGGTTGATCGAGTTCTCCACCAGCGGCTGCAGAATCATCCGCGGCACGTGGTACGCCTCCAAATCGCCCTCTGCCTCCACGAGAAACTCAGCCCTTCTCCGGTACCGTACCTTCTGAATATCAATATAATGCCTTGCCAGTTCCAGTTCCTCCAAAACCGTAGCCAGCTGTTCCTTTTTAAATGCCGCCCGCAGCAAATCCCCCAGCGAGATCAGCATCTCAGACGCCTCCTCATTTTTGCCCGACCGTATCATCCAGTTAATGGAATTCAGCGTATTATATAGAAAATGAGGATTTATCTGAGCCTGAAGTGCCCGGTACTGCGTATCCTTCAGCAATATCTGCTTTTCATAATTTTCGTGGATCAGAACCATGATCTTATCCAGCATGATCTGGAACTCCTGGGTCAGAATTCCCGCCTCGTCACCGCGCTTCTCTCCCTCCAGATACTCCTTCGCCTTCTGAAACTCCCCTGCTTCCACGATCTGAATTGAATCCGTCAGTCTGTTAAGCGGTCTGGTGATGGCCGTGGAAAGCCGCTTCAGAATCAGCATCGCCGCCACAAACAGCACGAGAAATCCGCCGATCAGACAGTAGCGGACCATGGTGTTCATAAAGTAAATCGAGCTGTACGGAAACATATTCACATACGTCCAGCCCGTCTCTGCCGATGTAAGCTGACAGAGAAAATATTTTCTCCCCTGCAGATTTATGATCTCATAATCGCTCTCCGGCAGCACCTGCCTGATTTTCTCATACAGACCGTCCTCGCTCTGGTAGATCAGGCCGGAGTCGCTGGTCACGCACAGGCTGGATACATCGGTTTTCAGCTGATTTAAATGCTTCTCGATCAGCACCCGGATATCTGATACAAAAATCAGACTCCCCAGGTATTCAAGGCTGGCATCGATGTGTTTGCGTATATCCCTGCCGGAGACGAGGTAGGGAAATTCCTCCGTAGGATTCTCATAAACATAAGCCCCTTTCGCCTTGTCAAATTTCTCCAGCAGGCTGTCGTAAATCCCCACCGGCAGTTCCACATACCGTTTCCCAACCTCATATCTGGTCAGAAACTTATCCGTATAGATAAATTCCGACACCAGCTCCGCCGACAGCGCCTCCGTGGTCAGCCTGCTTCGCAGCTTCGACATCTGAAAAGAGTATTCCGCCTTGTTCTTCGCGCTTTTTATAATCGAAAGCTGATTTTGAATCTCGTAATCCATCGCCAGATCGAAAGACAGCTCCTCCACCTTTTTCAGCTCTCCATCCACCCGCTCCGTGAAGAAATTCAGTTCCTCCAGGGACTTATGGTAAAGCTGGCCGTCATAGATACTTAAGGTAACCTGCATGGCAAGCAGCGTGATACTGCACAGAATTCCGAATATGGCCACATAGACCACCATCATCTTTCTGGCAAGGCTCGTATTCCTAAACCGTTCCACCCACTGATCCCAACGCTTTCTCATCACTTTCCCGCTCCTTCATCGCCTGGTAAAGTTCCTGATCCGTCATATGATTCTCCATATTGGTAATGAGAACCACCCTCTTATCTTCCTCCGAATAGGTAACCTCCCTCTGCCACTCATAGAAATGAGGGCCGTCCCCTAAATTCCTGATATATCCCATCAGCCGTCTCAGACAGCAGGCGGTCTCCTTGACATCGCAGAGACAGTCATTTTCGTAAAATCCCTTCCACTTTCCGTGTTCCCGCTCTCTCATAGACCGGTCTGCCGCCTCATACCAGTCCGCCGCCCTGCCGAATAAATAAAACGCCTTCAGATACTGTTTACCTGCATACGCCTCATAACCGTCACAGAAGGACACAGCACCTCTCAGACAGTAAGTATGTATTTTCACCTGCAGGAGAAGGGAGTCTTCCATTAGCGGTCCCGCCTGCTCTGCCATCCGGCTGCACGCTTCCAGAAGCGGTTCAAATGCATTTTTCCCACCTGCAATCGTCTTTCGGTAATGTTCCATCTGTTCTTCCAGACTCTCTCCCGGGGCAAACCAGTTAAGCTCCGGTTCCGGTCTCCGTCCCCCATCCTTCATGATACGGCAGACAAAATCCCTGGTCACGTAATTATAAAACTGGTCTCCCGCCCGCTCGTCCTCCTCATTTCCATATGGAACCGTACAATCAAAATACGCTTCAAACAGATCCTGAAGAGGCTCCAAAAGATCGTTTCCGTCAATCCGCTGTCCATAAGCATAGTAAGACTCCATATACCGCCTTCTGTGTTCCTCTGCGGTAAGCGAATTTCCTCTCCACAGATTCCCGATAAAGTCCAGCGGATATACATGGGGTTTTACATTAGAACAGTTGACAACCCACAGACTCTTTATTCCACAATCATACGCTATTTTCAATTCTTTTTCCACAAATTCCATAGAATTTGGCAGCATAGTAATGTGATTTGCCGCCTGCAGATCGTAAAAAGAGACGTGATAATACGTTCCATGGTTCCCATCCCTCAATTCTGCGGGAGGCAGCGCCGGCACTCTGGGATTGTGGTTTCCCTGTCTTCTCGATACCATTTTCCCGTAACCGTTGTCGGCCCAGATGGTAATCACATCCTCCGGCAGAGTCAGGAATCCCTGCTGATACAGTTCCATCGTCTCCCCGTAGAGATTTGTGCAGAATACAGGATTTTCCACATACTTCTTTACCAGCTCGTACTGGCGCACCATCAGGCTGCTGATTAAATCCCCGCGCTTCTTCGGGGTGTCATACTGCGGATCATCATCCCAGAAAGGCCGGTCTCCCTGCCCACGGAATCCGATATTCCAGATAACGCGGTAATTCTTCTGCCTCTGGATTCCCTCCTCCCACAGGCCGTAGAAGAGCTCCGGATACTCCGCAAAGGAAGGCATCTTATCCGGGTAGACCCGTGCAAACATCTCGGCTCCCAGCGGTTCCGCGTGATGATGAGTGATCCAGAGCCCCATCTCTGCGGCCAGTCCCGCATAAATTTTGGAATTTGCATCGGTCCCCGGTATCACTAAATTTCCTCCCAGCCGCAGAAGTGCCTCAAATGCCATCTCCCACGGATACTCCTTACTCACGCCGCCATCCCAGCGGCTGATCAGCACCTCATCGTTTAAGAACCAGCCTCTGTATCTCACCGGATATGGAGACGAAGCGATCGTTCCTACCGGGATCTCCACAACCTCCCGCTTCTCGAATTTCTGATCATTCCAGAACCAAAACGGCAGTATCCCCATATACGCCTCGCTCAAATGCAGCAGTGCGTACACAAATCCCAGTTCATCCCCCGCACAGATGACCATCCGTTTCTCCTCAACCAGTATCCTGTACTGTTCCGGTTCCATGGATTCCTCGCAGAGCTCTATCCCGCCCCCAAAAGCCAAATCCCCGTCAACCACCATATCCAGATCCCGGTAAAACCGCTCCACCGCTCGTCTCACCGCACCTCTGTCCTTCATCGTTCCCATGTCTGCCGTAACGCTTTTATCCAATAAAAATGTTCCCATCATAGCCTCCTATACCGTGAAAAATTCTATCGTATCCCCACTCCATTATAGGGAAATACATGATAGGCGTAAATGGAAAAAAACTGGAAACACACTTGGAAATTTCCGACTTTTCTGCAAAAAAATGAGACCCCATAATTTCTTACGGAATCTCATTCGCAAAACCCTTATAAAATAAAGGTTTATTCCATTGTGTAAGGCATAAGAGCGATGTGTCTTGCTCTCTTGATTGCAACGGTAAGTGCTCTCTGATGCTTTGCACAGTTGCCTGTAATACGTCTCGGAAGGATTTTTCCTCTTTCAGAGACATATCTTTTTAATTTATTTACATCTTTATAATCGATGGTGCCGTTCTTCTCACCACAGAATACACATACTTTTTTTCTTCTGCGCATGCCGCCTCTTCTGAACTTGGCGCCATCAGCTTTATCATTCTTATTATATGCCATTGGTACTACCTCCTGTTAGATTTTGTTGTTTCTATCCCTGTAAATTTAGTTGAATGGAAGTCCTTCGTCTTCGACTCCATCCGGGATATTCATAAATCCATCACCGATTGCGGAAGACGGTGCCGGTCTGGATGTCGGCTGATAGCCGCCGCCCTCACCGGAAGCCGCGCCCTTGCTGTCGGCGAATTCCTGATCGTCTACAATGATATCAGTCGTGTAAACTTTGATACCGTCCTTATTCGTGTAACTGCCAGTCTGGATCCTTCCGGAAATCAACACTCTCATGCCCTGGCGGAAATACTTCTCGGCAAACTCACCTGCTCTGTCAAAAGCGACACAGTTGATGAAATCTGCTGTCTGCTCGTTGCCGTCCTGGTTTCTGCGGCCTCTTCTGTCAACAGCAAGCGTATATCTTGCGATGGCCATGGCGCGCTCGCCCTGGGAATATCTTACTTCTGGATCACGGGTCAATCTACCCATCAGGATTACTCTGTTCATACGATCACACTTTCTTTATCGATTATGCCTCTTGTCTTACGCATAAATATCTGATAACTGGTTCCATAATACGAACGCGTGATTCTAACTCGTTCGGTGTTGTGGAATCGCCATCAAACTGGATGAAGTAGTAGAATCCCTCTTTCATCTTCTGAATTTCGTAAGCTAATCTCTTCTTACCCCATTCGTCGATGTTGGTTACAGTACCGCCAAAACGAGTGATATAATTTGTAATCTTCTCGATGGCTGCTGCTCTCTCCTCATCTTCGAGCTTAACGTTAAGAACAACGGCTAACTCATACTTGTTCATGCTTCTTTACCTCCTTGTGGTCTCTGGCCCCTGCTTTCAGTTTCAGGAGCAAGGAATTTAATGTGTCACGGATTAATATTTTATCAGAAATTGGCAGGAAAAGCAAGTACTTTTTCCTGCTTTTCTACGATTTCACGACATTTCCAGGGCATTCTATCTCTTTTCCACCCCATCTGCTCCCTTCAGCCCTCTGGCGTTCTTCTCTACCAGCTTTCTGGGAACCATGATCATGTGTCCGCAGCCCATACATTTCAAACGAAAATCAGCGCCGACCCGCATAATTTCCCATTCGCTGCTGCCGCAGGGATGTTGTTTTTTCAGTTTTACAATATCTCCAACCTCAAAATTCATCTCATTCTCCCGTATTCAGCGTCCTTATTTTAAAATCTCGTCAATCGTTTTCAGCTCCTCTGCAGAAAACTCCAGATTATCCAGGCAGTGTACGCTGTTCTCCAGCTGTTTTACACTGCTGGCTCCGATCAGCACGGAGGTCACCGCCTTCTCCCGAAGCACCCACGCCAGCGCCATCTGTGCCAGAGACTGGTTCCTGCCCGACGCGATCTCACTCAGCCTGCGGATCTGGTCCAGCTTCTCCTCCGATAAGTATCGGTCATTAATCGTAGATCCCACCCGGGAAGCTCTCGACCCCTGAGGAATCCCATTTAAATACTTATCCGTCAGTGCGCCCTGAGCCAGCGGACTGTAACAGATACAGCCGACACCGTGCTCCCACATGGCCTTAAACAATCCGTCCTCCGGCGTTCTCTCAAACATATTATAACGGGGCTGCTCGATCAGGCAGTGTATCCCCATATCCTTCAGCAGAAGAACCGCCTTCTCCGCTTCCTGCCTTGAGTAATTGGAAAGGCCGACGTAAAGCGCCTTGCCCTGTCTCACAATATCCGCCAGCGTTCCCATCGTCTCTTCTAACGGAGTCTCCGGGTCCGGCCTGTGATGATAGAAAATATCCACATACTCCAGCCCCATCCGCTTTAAGCTCTGGTCAAGGCTGGCCATTAAATACTTTCTCGATCCCCAGTTCCCGTAAGGTCCCGGCCACATATCGTATCCGGCCTTCGTGGAAATAATCATCTCGTCTCGGTAAGCTCCCAGACCGCGTCTTAAAATCTCTCCAAAATTCTCCTCCGCCTTTCCCGGCGCCGGAAATCCGTAGTTATTCGCCAGGTCAAAATGCGTCACACCCAAATCAAAGGCCCTGCAGAGAATCGCCTCCTGGTCTTCCAACGGCTTTTCCAGGCCGAAATTCTGCCATAACCCCAGTGAAACCCTGGGAAGCCGTACCCCGCTTCTTCCACAACGCTTATATTCCATCTTCTCATATCTGTCTTCTGCTGCCTGATACATCGTTTTACGCTCCTTTACACTGTCATTTTTTCATTCTTTCTCTGCTTCCGGGCTGCCCGCAGTCCGCACTTCGCACCACGCTCACACGCCCGCTGCTTCCCCCAGTACCTCTCCCAGCTGCCCGCTGATCACCAGATCCGCCCGGCTGTCCATGGGGGTAACCGTCTTATTAATCAGAACCATCCGGTTTCCTCTATAGTAATCAATCAGTCCCGCGGCCGGATAAACCGTAAGGGATGTACCGCCGACGATCAGCATGTCCGCCCTGGTAATATATTCCACCGATCGGCTTAGCACCTCCTGATCCAGACTCTCCTCATAGAGCACCACGTCCGGTTTAATTGTCCCGCCGCAGCTGCACCGCGGAATTCCATCCGGTTCATCCATATTTAAAATATCCTCCTGACTGTAAAACTTCCCGCACCGGGTACAGTAATTCCTGTGTACCGATCCGTGAAGCTCGAGGACTTCCTTACTGCCCGCCGCCTGATGAAGACCGTCAATATTCTGAGTGATAACAGCCTTTAACTTTCCTTCCGCCTCCAGCTTTGCCAAAGCCAGGTGTGCCCGGTTCGGCTCTGCTTCCGGAAACAGCATTCTGTTTTTATAAAACCGGTAAAATTCCTGGGGATTCTGCCTGTAAAAGCTGTGGCTGATAATCGTCTCCGGCGGATACTGATACTGCTGGTGATACAGCCCGTCCACGCCTCTGAAATCCGGAATCCCGCTCTCCGTAGACATACCTGCTCCGCCAAAAAATACGATCCGGCTGCTCTCAGAGATCCACTGCTTCAACTGTTCCTGCGCTTCCATCTTTTCCGTTCTCCCTCCTGCACTGTAAAATTGCGGCTGACACAGCACTGCACAACGCAATACCGGTCCAAAACTCAAGCGGGGTGCCGCAGACCGGATTCTTCCAAATCCGCCTGCGGCACCCCGGATCGTTTCAGAGCATGTCTGAAAATGCTTTAAAGCTTCGAATATCCGTAGCCGTTTACAAGGGCATCCAGCTTGATTCCCTGCTTGCAGTATGGACACTCCCGGAAATCATACGTCTGGTAATCAGGGATATCACGTTCCCGGAACACAGAGTTCACAGGCATTCCATCCAGTTCCCCGATCGCACTGAAGATCGCCGAGATTCCCTGGAGCTTCCCTCCATAATACTGAATGCACTCGACTCCCTTGTTGATCGTCTTTCCCGTCGTAACGGAAGCCATCAGAAGAATCACATTCTTACCGGTTATCATGGGCTGAATATTATCACGGAAAATCATCTGGCTGTTACTGTTGTATTCCGGAGTCACAACGTAAATGGTCTGATGCGCGTTCCTTGACATAACTCCTGCCTTCGTCAGTTCCTCCGCCAGATAGGCGCCTACCACATCCATACCGTCCAGGCATACGATGGTATCTACAAACGTGTTATACAGGTAAAGCCCCACCAAATCACGGGCAACCTCCTGTGCCTCACTGACACGCGTCTTCAGCGTCGTCATATCAATGTAGTAATTGATATGGGAATGGTTCGTTGCAAAATGTCCCGGCACAACCTTGAGCGGTACGTTACATCCTGGAGCCTGAAGCTTAATATATCTGTTTTCCATAGAAACCTCCCCTGCTGCTGTTTTCTTTATTATACTACAGAAACACGATCGGTTACAAGGAAAATCTTCTATACTACCTCATCGAAATACACACCGTTTAACGGCCTGATTCTTTCCGCCATACTCCTCCGGTTTTCCGGTATCTGGGGCATTTTGTATCCAAAGAGCCAGGCTGTCATCTCCGCAATGCCCAGCGAGAGATGGGGTTTTACAATAGCCCCTTCCGTCATACGCGTCACCTTCGATCCATTTTTATCCAGCCTCCAGCGGAAAATACCGTCATTCTGGCGGATCTGTCCATCCGAAACCTCGATCATAAGCTCCATCTCGCTGACCTCTGAGTCCTCCTTCAGCCGGATCACAGAGACAAACTGCTCCAGATTGACGATTCGCCCCATCATGAGAGGCTTTGGCGGGGCAATCTCCTTCACAAAATCCGGATGCACGAGAAGCTCCCTCTGCTCCGTCTCTTCCCCTCCGTAATATGCAGAAATACCGGTCAGGCGTTCCTTTTCATCCCTTGTCCTCAAGAGAACCAGGTCACCGTCCGCGCTTCTTACCTCCCTGCACAGAGACCGGTAATACTCCTCGTCACGCATGGTATAGACCTCGTAATGCTTCTCAAGGTACTTTCCGGCAAATCTGGCAGCCTCCTCGCATTCCTCCGTCCGCTGTTCCATCAGGGCGCGTCCGCTCAGCCGCATCATCCCTTTTTCGCTTATGGTAAGCTGCGGCTGATCAAATATATAGGTAAATTCAAAGGGCAGATAAATAGCCGGGTTCACCGGATGCAGAAAGCAAAATCCCATCTTCTCCATATACATATCGGCAAACATTCTGGACAGCAAACGGCTCATATACCCCTGATGCCGCCACGCCGCAGCGGTTGCCACACCGGCAACATAATCGATCTTCCAGATCCGGTCCTTAACCACCACGTCGAACGGATTCCGATGGAGCATGGCTACGATCTCATTCTCCTCCTCCGCCACGAGAATCCTGTTCCGGCGGCACTTCTCCGCATAGTAAAAATCCACGAACGACTGGGAATCTTCCGTGAAGATCTCTTCCCACAGCTTCCGGCTCCTGTTCTTCTCTTCCTGTCTTAAATAGTGTATCATCCTTTAAAGTCCTTCTGTTCTATGCTGTATTTTCTGGCAAAGTCAATCGGATTATAAGACATCTTCGCTCTGCGCAGGCCTTCCATTCCCACATCGTCCTCCCGGTTGACAAGAATCATCTCCTCTGGAAATGATCTGACCAGAAACTCTCTGTTAATAAACTGGTAAAGCCCATTGATCTCCGGATTGGCCTTCTCAATGTGAATTACCGCCATCTTTTCGAATTCATTGTAGCTGCCTATCGTAAATGCCTCCAGCTTGCCATCGATATAGACTCCTGCCATCCGGACGCACAGCTGGGAACAGTTCTTCAAAATATCGTGAATTCCATTCACCTCATAATCCAGCTGGGTACCGAACTCCGCGGCCTCCACCTTGTTTTCCCACCATCGGTCCAGGAATTCCCACACATCGTCGCGGTCGGAACAGCATAAGGTCCGATACTCATACCGTCCCTCATATTCCCTCAAAAATGCATTCAAATGATTCTTTTTCTTATGCAGCTTTTTACCGGACAGAGAACGCATAGCCCCGGCATCATACAGATAATCCTTTAAATCCTCCTGTTCCTTCACCTCAAACTTCTCAGGATCCAGCTTTAAATCATTCACGGCCTCTTCGTCCGCCAGATAAATCCGCAGCGGCTTCTTCAGCACCGTATTAAAATACTCTACCATCTCATAAAAATAGTGGGACAAGTCCTCTTCCTTACACATCGGCATGGCGCTGTACGTAACGCCATCCTTTTCCATCAAAAACTGAACTGCTTTTCCATCGCTGACAGCACATTGGATATGGTAGAAATCCCTCCAGATAAAGCTGTCCAGAAACACACTGTCACACGTCTTATTGGGACGCAGTGCGAAAAACGGCGTCAGTCTCTCAATATCCTTTGCCACTACCGGCTTAAACTGTAGATCCATAATAATTCCCTTCTGTATTCATATTGTCTTTCGTCCTGTCTCCTGACTCAGCTCTTCTTAACAAAATCGGTATTGCACTTCGGACAGTGGATACTGATTTTCCCTTTTCCCCGTGGAATCCTGATCTTCTGTCCGCAGTTCGGACACTTATAGATATGGTATTCCTTCTTTTCCCGGATTCTAAACTTATATTTCCGAAACTTTTCCGTCACGGAATACCGGAGTCCTTCAAACACCTGCTCCTCCTTGTACCGTTTTCCGATATTTTTTGAAAACATCCGAAAATAGCAGAGAATCAGGCAGGCAAACGCCAGAATATCCACCCATGGTCTCCTGACAAAGATTCCAATCAGAAGAAAGAAAAGCGAAACACCGATCAGAAACTGCCCCAGGCGGTCCGCCCCGTAGCGGCCCACCATAAATCCTGCGAACTTTTCCCTCCATTTATTCATCATAAAGTTAAACGCCTCTTTTCCTCATAATGACTTAACTATAATGAAGTCACTGCAAAAAGTCAATCTCGTCATCTGATGTTTCACAATCTTTTTAGATTTTTTTCGTTCCAATACGGAAACATCCAGGAAAAAGGCAGTGGAAAAATGAAGCTGAATTAACTCCATTTTTCCACTGCCCTATCTGTATACTTCTTTCCCTCAGGCGTGAGCCGCAAATCCCATCCGCTGCCATGCGCCGGTGTGCCAGCGCCACATAAGGACAAAGGCCCGGATGCACTCATCGGCCGCCATTGCAAGCCACACGCCGATCAGTCCCCAGCCAAATCCGAAGGCGAACAGGCAGCTTAAGCCAAAAGCCACGCTCCACTGGCAGGTGATCGCTAAAAAGGTGGGAAATCTTACATCTCCCGACACCTGAAGGCTGCGGATCATCACATTGTTGACCGCCCTTCCGAACTCCAGCACAATCTCTACCAGCATAATCTGCTTTCCCAGTGCCAGAATCTCCGGGTAATCCGTAAAGATCGAAAAGATCGGACCACTCAATGCATAAAGCAGCACTGACATGACAAACGAAGCTGCCGTGGCATAACCGAGGCAGCTTCTCACTCTCTGCCTTGCATAGTCGTAATCCTGCGCTCCCGCAGCGTGACCCACAATGACCTGGACCGCCTGGGAGATGGACACGGCGAAGAGACAGGAGATATTTGCCAGGATACCCACATAGATCTTGGTGTTGACCGCATACGTCCCAAGGGAGTTCACGATGATTAAAATTCCCATCTGGGAGAGGTTGTAGGAAAGCCCCTCGCCGCCGGTCGGAAGGCCGATGGAAAGCAGCTGCCTCAGCTCCTTAAGCCCCACAGTCTTTAGGATGGAAAGCCCCACCGGAGTATGAAGCCGTTTCACGAAAAAGAAGATGAGGAAGCCCAGCCCTGCCATACGGCTTGCCGTGCTGGATAAGGCCACACCGGCCACTCCCATGGAGGGAATGAGCAGCCAGTTGCCTAAAATGTTCAGCAGGTTCATGACCACAGAGACTGCCATGGATTCCTTCATAAACGCATGGGCCTTCAAAATCGCGGAGAAGGTGACGAACAGTGCCTGCACAAAAAAGGACACTGCGATAATTCGGAAATACAGGATACAGTCAGACAGCGCCTCCCCCGGCACCCGCATCGCTGTAAACAGCGGGCGGGCAGCCAGGATAAACAGCACGCTTAAGAGAAAGCTGGCGCTGCCGTTTAAAAACAGAGACAGGGAATAAAACTGCACCGCCTTTTTTTCCTTCCCGGCCCCCAGGTACTGGGAAATCAGAATGAGGGCCGCCGAGCTTACAATGTTGAACAGAAGCAGCACAAAGGTGATAATCTGGTTGGCATTCCTATGGCCGTGACACCAACCTGTGAGAACTGGCTCATCATAAGCTGATCCACGCTTCCCACCATGATTTGCAGTACCATCTCCAGAAATACCGGCCACGTTAAATGAAACAGGGAGTAATGATACCTGGAAGTTTGATTTTTCATATGCCCGCCCCGGGATTCCCCGCCTATTGATTTTCTTCTATAACTGCTTTACGGGCCTGGTAAAAACCTTCCACGTTGGCCTTATCTACCGCGATCACGTCGTTGTAGCCCAAGCCGTCCAGTTTGGTCTTCATATCCTGCCATACAGCGTCAAATTCCTCTTTGTCCCTGGCAAATACCATCTTCCAGGAGGCTTCCTTCACAGCGGTGCCGCACTGGGAACGCTTAATATTGATATCCGAGGAGTCCACCGGACAGATATAGGGACTGCCTGGAATGATCTCCATTAAATCATTGTCCACAAGATACTGGGTCGGAAGCTCGGTTCCGAAGGTCTCGGTCCACTCGTCCATCACACGGTTTCTCTCATTTTTCACGGTAGATGTCCACAGAGCCTTGTTAAAGATCTCTCCTGTTGCCGGGTCCTTATCCAGCCAGAACGGGATACACCAGTTAAACTGGCATTTTCCATCCTTGAAATTGCCGCCGCCATACTCCTCTGGCACAGGAGCGTTTATCGTCTCCGCTGTACGTCCGTACTCCGTACGTACCGGCTTTCCATCTACCTTTTCCCAGGCCAGGCCTTCCGGTCCGCCGTAGTTTATCATCATGCTCTCCGGCGAGGAGAACCAGTCCAGAAATTCAAAGACTCTCTCCGGATTTTTGCATTTGCTTCCCATACAGATAACCAGATCATCGGTGCCGTAAGGATTATAGCCTTCCACCACAAATCGCTGATCCTCGATGGGAAGATAGGCAAATCCCACGCCCTGTTCCACACGCTCCGGCGTGTTGTAGTTGTCGATGGTGAGCCACGGCCAGAAATGGCAGAGCACCTCTCCCTCTCCTACCTTGGCCTGCATGGCGTCAAAGGTCTGCGCGCTGGAGTCAGGATCTACAAGTCCCATCTGGTTGGCCTTGAAAAAGGTCTCTAACATCTTATAATAAATACCGTTCTCATCATCCAGCTGTGTGTAATCGCTGGCATCCCCATTGGTAAACAAAAATCCGGTGTTGCTCTCAGAGTAACCGTTAAACCAGGTACAGATGGAGGCACAGCGCATCCACTTGCTGTCCCAGTCCTTAAACAGGGAGAATCCATATACCTTTTTGCCGTTCTCAGCCGTGGGGTGGGCGTCCTGCATCTGTTTCAGCAGATCCAGAAGATCATCCATATCTTTCAGCTGCGGCTTACCAAGCTCTTTATAGTAATCCCATCTGGAAAAGATCGCCATGGATGGATTCACCGCCGTCCAGGCCGGTTCCATGGGGGACAGCAGAGAAGAGCTGTTTGCAAACGCATAGATTCTGTCTGTTCCAAGAAGCTTTGAAAGATTTTCCGAGGATTTGCTGTAGTTTTTCAGGTTCTTGCTGTTCGCCACAAAATCGGTCATGTCGTAAAGCAGTCCTGCCTTGTAACAATCCTCCAGCTGATCCTTCCGGATAACGATTAGATCGCCTAAGTTGCCTGCTGCTGATCTTGTCTGGTACAGAGAATCTCCGCCCCCCGCCACGTTGGGCGCTATGATGTTGACCTCCACGTTGCAGGCGTCCTTGATCGCCTTTCCGAACCAGCCGGTCTGTACCCCCTGATAGTTGGCCGGTGCGCAGAACATGTCGATTGTCAGAAGCTCCTCTTCCTTCCCCGCTCCTCCATGGGACGGGTCTGAAGCACTCTCCGCCTTTTCACTGCTTCCGCAGCCTGCAAGGGATGCAGTTAACATCAGTGCCGCCATAAACGCTGCTGCCATTTTTCTTTTTTTCATAAGATACCTTCCTTTCTCCTAACCATTATCATATTTTATTTTGAAAGAGTAAAGCATGTAAAAACTGTTTTCTAAATTGCTGCTATCCCTTTACGGATCCGATCATCACACCCTTTACGATATATTTCTGGAAAAACGGGTAGACGCAGAGGATCGGGATCACCACGATGACCGAGACGGTCATACGCACCGATGTTGCAGTCTGTGCAGTGGCAAGGGACTGCAGCATCTGAGTGCTGGAGGTGTTTTTTATCAGGGCCGATAAGGAACTGGCCTGGTTAATATAGCGGTACAGGATAAACTGCAGGGTAAACAGCTTCTCGTTGGTCATGAGGAGCAGGGTATCCTGGAAGGAATTCCACTGTCCGACTGCAGCAAAGATGGTGATGGTGGCCAGGATCGGCTTTGTAATCGGAAGCATTACCTGCCAGAAAACCCGCAGAATTCCCGCTCCGTCAATCTCAGCCGCCTCCTGAAGCTCTTTTGGAATATTTTCTATGTAGGTCTTGACCAGTATGATGTTAAAGGGCTGTACAATGGTTGGAACCACATAGGCCAGAAAATTATTGGTAAGCCCCAGGTTATTCATGGTCAGAAACCACGGAATCAGACCGGCGTTAAAATACATGGTTACCATCACGAACCGGTACCAGAACTTGCGGGCCCACATCTTTTCCTGGGTGAACATAAACCCTAAAAATGCGGATCCCATGAGAGTACCCAGAGTTCCCAAAACGGTTCTCGCCAGTGTGACAAATGCAGCGTTTAAAAGGCCCGGAAGCTGAATGACGTCGATGTAGTTCTGAAAATGAATCTGCTTCGGTAAAAACAGGATATCTCCATTAGCACTTAAATTATTTGCACTGATCGTGTTAATAATCAGATAGTAAAACGGATAGATGCAGATCAGGGTAAATGCCCCGAAAAACACCATAAGCAGCAGATCAAATATACGGTCTCCCAAATTCTTTTTCTTTTTTTCTTTCATTCTCGGTTCATCTCCTTATATAATTGACTCCCCGCGCATTACCCTGGAAAGTCCGTTGATCGCTGCTAACAGAGTGACGCTGACCAGACTTTTCAGCATGCTGATTGCGGTGGCAAGTGAATAGCTTCCCGATCCCATTCCAAGGTTATAAACGTAGAGATCCAGCACCTGGATGTGTTCCATATTAAATGCATTGGAAAATACAAAGTACTGGTCGAGGCCATTGTTTAAGAAGTTTGCAGCGTTTAACATCAGCAGGACAAAAAAGGTGGGAATCAACTGCGGAATCGTAATATTCCATATAAGACGGAATCGTCCCGCTCCATCCACTCTGGCAGCCTCATAGAGATCATCGCTGATCCCGGCAATTGCCGCCAGATACATGATGGCTGACCAGCCGAGAGATTTCCAGGTACTCCACAGCCACATGGATAACCATGTATGGGAGTCAGACTGTAAAAACTGAATTGGCTGGCTCACGAGCCCCAGCTTCGTAAGAAGCGTATTCATCATGCCCGAACTGGAAAACAGGGCAAAGGCCATGGAATAGACCAGCACCCAGCTGACGAAATTGGGCAGGGTGGTCAGGGTCTGTACCGATTTCTTAAACCATTTGCTGCGGATCTCCGTCAGGAAAATGGCAAAGGCCATCGGCAGCCAGGATGTCAGGATTGTCAGTCCGCTCATGGCAAAGGTATTGCGAAGCACCCCTAAGAGCTGTCTGCGTTTAACGTCCGTCTCCACCAGTGAGGCAAACCATTTGAGTCCGACAAACTCCGAGTCCGACAGCTTGATGGGCGGCCGGTAATTAAAAAAAGAATAAACCCATCCGTACAGCGGATAGTAGGAAAAGATTGCGACCAGTACCAGGAATGGAAGGATTAAGAGAAAATACCGAATCCCGGTCTGCCGCCGTTTATTTATCGTGCGGCCATTTCCGGCGGGTGGTCGCTTCACAGCAGCCAGTGCCATAATAAAACCCCCTATTCTGTGCTCCCCGGCTGTGTACCGCAGCGGGGAATTTGTTTTATATGTTTTATTATAGCGTTTTACCATAAATAGAAAACCGGGCAAACCGAAGATGATTCTTGTAAAAATTAGAATTATAAAATACAATGTATAAAATTCTCAACTCCAATCTCCAATTTTTATAAGTTTCATCTTAAAAACTCCATTTTTTTCAATTTTCATTCGTTAATTGCTACAATTTTTTCTTTACATTTTCCTCTCTCCTGTGTTAAATTTCCAACTGAAAGAGTAAGGCGGCAACAAAATCATTGAACAGTAAAAAGGAGAGACGACCATGTTTCAACAATTTAAAACGGCATCCTATGCCCACGCAGAGTATTTATGCAAAACAGATTTACCAATGCTGAAAGAAAAGATTGAGGAGTTCTTAACCTGGCTTCCCCTCGACAAGGTGTATTTGGAAACCCACAGGGGAATCTACGATGTCCCCCGGGAAAAGATGGAAGCCATCAAAGAGTTGTTTGCTTCCTATGGGATAAAGACCTCCGGCGGCATTACCTCCACGCTCTCCATCGAGGGGCATGAGAAACACACGATCTTCGACGTGCTCTGTTATACAGATTCTGTCTACAGGAAGCGCTATCTGGAAATTGTAAGAGATACGGCAAAGATGTTTGATGAGATCATCCTGGATGATTTCTTCTTCACCAGCTGCCGCTGCAGTGAGTGCATCGAAGCAAAAAAGGACCGGAGCTGGCCGGAGTACCGTCTGGATCTTATGGCCGGACTGGCAGAGGAGATCGTGGCGGCCGCCAGGGAAGAAAACCCGGACTGTTTCTTTATCATCAAGTATCCCAACTGGTACGAGTCCTACCAGGACTGCGGCTATAACCCGCAGGTTCAAAGAGATATCTTCGACGGAATCTATACCGGCGTAGAGGCCAGAAATCCTCAGTACGACGCCCAGCACATCCAGCGCTATTTAAGCTACAGCCTGATCCGTTTTATGGAGCAGATCGCTCCCGGAAGAAACGGCGGCGGCTGGTTTGATGAAGGCGGAAGCAGCGACAACATGAACGCATTTGTAGAACAGGCCTCCCTGGCCCTCTTTGCGGGTGCCAGAGAGCTGACACTCTTCAATTTTGAATCCATGGCCTCCTCCCCTCTGACTGCGGTGCTGGGGCAGCAGCTGGAGCGTATGGATCAGGTTCTGGGACATTTGGGAACGCCGATGGGCGTCAGCGTCTATGAGCCATTTGACGCGGAAGGCGAGGATCAGCTGATGAACTACTTAGGCATGTGTGGAGTTCCGCTGGAGCCAACCCCGGTATTCTGTGAGGAGGCGCCTTCCATGCTCCTTACCGCCAGCTCGGCCAAGGATCCGGATGTCGTGGAGAAATTAAAGGAATATGTGCGAAAAGGCGGCCATGCCGTCATAACCTCCGGTTTTCTAAGCAGCACCATGGATAGAGGAATCCGGGATATGACCACTGCAGTCCCCACCGGCAGACGGGCCTCCGGCAATGTGTACTTCGTGGACAATTATAACCGCAATCACCGTTTCTACTGCGAGGGAAGACGCCCTGTAGATCTTCAGGTGCTGGATTACAAGACCAACGCCACCTGGTGCCAGATCGGCCTGATTACGGATGAGTGCAATTTCCCGCTCATGCTGGAGGATTTCTACGGGGAAGGAAATTTATATACCCTCAATATACCGGATGATTTCAGCCAGCTCTACCGCCTTCCGAAGGATGTGCTGACCGATATCAGCCGAGTCATGACGAGAAATCTCCCTGTATTCTTAAGTGCAGATGCAAAGTACGGCCTGTTCGAGTACGACAACAGTACCTTTGCCGTCTACTCCTTCAGACCCGTGGACGAAAATCTGGAGATCATTCTCAGAGGAGATGAGTATAAAGGCATCGTAGATCTGGAGACCGGCCGGGAGTACTATCCGCTTTTAACGGGAGTGGAGCCGCAGAAGCGATTCGATGCCGCCAAGGCAAAATCAGAGGTAAGGGAGCAGATTCTGGAAGTTCCCTTCACCGCCGGTTTCTGTCGGTTTTACCGCCTGATCGGAAAGGAGGAATAGAAGAATGTACAGAAATTTTCACATTGCAACCTACCCGCATGCAGAGTATTTATATTATGCGGATTTAGATACTGTGGAGGAGGCTATCCGCTATTTTCAAAAGCGGCTGCCTCTGACCAAGGTGTATCTGGAGACTCACAGGGGCATGTACGACATTGAGGAGAGTAAAATGAGAGCGGTGAAGGAACTGTTTCACCGGTACGGAATCGAGACCGGGGGCGCCATCGCCCCCACCCTCTCCATCCCGGGCCATGAAAAGAACACGCTCTACGATGTGATCTGCTACCAGGATCCGGTGTACCGCGAAGCATTTCTCGATATTGTGCGTTACACCGCCAGCCTGTTCGACGAGATCATACTGGATGATTTCTTCTTTACCAGCTGTAAATGCCCCCTGTGCATTGACGCCAGGGGAGACCGAACCTGGGCTGAATACCGGACGGATCTGATGCTCCAGGTTTCCAGGGATATGAAAGCGGCCGCGGCCGATGTCAATCCCGGCTGCCGGCTCATCATCAAATATCCCAACTGGTATGAGAGCTACAGACAGTGCGGCTATGCGCCGGATCTGCAGAAAGACGTGTTCGACTTTGTCTACACCGGCACGGAGGCCCGCAATCCCAAATACGATCCTCAGCACGTACAGCGCTACTTAAGCTACAGCAGCTTCAGGCGGATTACCGGCATCGTCCCCGGCCGCAACCTGGGGGCCTGGATCGATGAGGGGGGCTCCAACAACCACATTAACACCTGGGTAGAACAGGCGGCGCTCTCACTCTTTGCCGGTGCAAAGGAACTGATCGCCTGCCGCGACTGGATGTCGTTCCGCTATCCGACTCTGACGGAATGCCCGCTGCAGCCGGTTTTGGGCCAGCAGCTAAAACGCATCGACAGCCTCTTAGACAAAACCGGAACCCCCATCGGCGTCTCGGTCTATGAACCTCTGGAAGGCAGCGGAGAAGGCCAGTTAATCAACTACTTAGGCATGCTCGGCATCCCGTTTGAGCCCTCCGCCGTATTCCGGGAAGACGCTCCTGTGATCTTTTTAACGGCCAGCGCCGCAGGAGACCCGCAGATTCTAACAAAGCTCAAAAGCTATGTCAGAAACGGCGGCCATGCCGTGGCAACTCCTGCCTTCGTGGAGGCCATGTCAGACCGGGGCATCGATGAGATTACAAATGCCCAGATCACAAACCGTCGGGCCAGCGCAGAACTTTTTATCGCAGACGGCTATCACCGCAACCAGCGTATCTACTGCGAGAGCAGAGAACCTGTCACATTTCCGGTCTACACCTGCAGCGGCGGAGCCTGGCAGGCGGTGTCCATGGTCACGGAGGAAGCCGGCTTCTCCATACTCACAGAGGAATTCTATGGAGACGGAAGCTTCCTGATACTCAATATTCCCGACGATTACAGCCAGCTCTACCGGCTGCCTGAAGCGGTAGTGGCTGAGATCGCAGCCGTTCTCACCAGAGGGTTATTCGTCTCCCTGAGCGCAGCCCCCAAATACAGTCTCTTCGTGTATGACAACCAGACCTTCGGCCTGATTTCCTACCGCCCCCATGCCGGGGAAGTGGATATCTCAATACGCCTTGAAGATGCGTCGGGAATCCGGGATCTGGAAACAGGGGAGGTATTTGCACCGCTTACCGTGGATATGCATCCAGAAAAACGGTTTGACAGCGCCAAAATTCCGGAGGCGCTGACGGAGCAGCACTATAAGGTATCTATAGAAAATGGAGAATTCCGATTCTTTGAAGTCTTGAGAAAGGAACACGCATAGAAACGTCACGCATTTCCTGTTAATCCAGAAAGCCGGCCAGGCATTGAGAGCAGTCCTCCCAATGTCCGGCCGGCTTTACGTTTCACTGTCTTCCGCCTCCCTGTTCTTCCGCCCTGGCTTTCCTGTAAGCCTGCGGGCTTACTCCCACATACTTTTTAAATTTATTAGAAAAATATTCATTGCTCTGAAACCCGCATTCACTGGCTACGGAATAGATCCTGGCATCCGTCTCCAAAAGCTTCTTTGCCTTTTCGATACGCACCCGGTCGAGATAGGAGTGAAAGGACTCCCCGGTCTCCTGCTTGAACAGCTTTCCCAGATAACTGCCATTGTAGCCGAACACTTCCGCCAGAGTCTCAATCTTTAAAGGCTGCCGATAATTTTTCCCGATATAGCCGCACAGCTTTTCGATGATGTTATCGCTTCTCACCTCATGCACCATCCGGATGATGCCTGTGATATGTTCTGTCAGGAAGTTCACAATCTCCCGGAGCGTCCTGCACTTGCAGATGGCATAGATAACGAGATTGGCTCCCGTGACACGGTTTGCCGCCTCAGGATAATGCTCCTTTATCAGCATATCAATCTGCATATAGGAATTGATAAAGAGACGGATTACTGTGTCATAATTAAGCCTCTGTCTCTGGATACTGAGTTCTAAGTGCTTTAAGAACTCTGCCGCCTTGGCCGTCTGATCAGAAGAAATAAAATTATAAAGCTTATCGGCAATGACCAGGGGATCACCAAAGCCTTCCCCCGCTTTGGCCGACGGCTCCGGAATCAGACGGCACTGGATGGAGAGACCGTCCGTGCTGAAGAGGAACCGGTGTTCATAGCCTTCTCTGGCCTGGGCGGTAAGCTGGGGAATCTCAGCAGCATCAAATCCCATTCTGCTGTAGGATAAAAAAATGCCGGAATCCGAAAGCAGGGGATGGGCGGCCTGGCTGACCGCCTCTCTTCCAAGCAGCAGATAGTACTCACAGCCTCCCTCAGAGACAGAAACACTGTTTAGGGTCTGCAGCCATTTACACAGCATATCTCCCGGACCATCCGGTTTTCTGTCCTTGATAACCACCAGGAGCACCTGATAGGCATCGGCTGTTAAATCCATGGAACAGGCCAGCAGTTCCTCCCTCTTATGCTCCGCTCCGCCGTTTAAGATGTCTAAAAGCAGTTCCCGGCGCACCTGCTCCGGTGATTTTAATGCCTGATCGGATTCCCGCTTTTCCTTCTCCAGAGTTTCCTTCGCCTGTTTCACGGCATGAAGAAGTTCCTCCTCATCAATCGGCTTTAATAAATAAGAGCAGACGCCCAGACGAATAGCCGTTTTCGCATAATCAAAATCGGCATAGCCGCTCAATATAATGATCTGTCCGCCAAATCCCTCTTCTCTGACGGTCTTTAACACCTCCAGACCGTCAAGCTTTGGCAGCCTGATATCCAACAGAACCAGATCCGGATTCAGGCTACGGATCAGGCTCACCCCTTCCTCCCCATTTTTCGCCTCACCGCAGACGGTAAAACCGTACTCGGCCCAGGGAAAAATCGTCTTCAGCCCTTCCCTTACAATCTGTTCATCATCTATGATCAAAAGGTTCATTGCCTTTCATCCTCCTTTTCCTTCTCCATCTCCAGGGGGCCGTCTGTCCGGGGAAGCGGCAGACGCAGCGTGACAGCCGTCCCTTCCATCGGTCTGCTCTCAATATCCACCCCATATTCTCTGCCATAGAACAGGCGGATGCGGGAGCTGACATTTCTAAGACCGATATGACGTTCAGTTGGTACCGGATCCTCTGTATATTCCGGCTCCGGAGCTTCCACCGACTCTCTCAGAGCCTGCAGCGCCCCCTCATCCATGCCAACCCCGTTATCATGGATAACGATTGACAAATAGTCTTTTACCGGTTCAATATGTATCAGCAGAAACCCTGGTCCGTCCATGGGACTGATGCCATGAGAGATGGCGTTCTCCACCAAAGGCTGGATCAAAAGCGGCATCAGATAATAAGTATCCTGTGTGATCTCATCGCTTACCAGGATCTCGTAGCTGATTTTCTCCCGGTACCGGAAATGCTGAATCTCCAGATAACTTCTCGTATAAGCCAGTTCCTGAGCAAGGCTCACCAGCTGATCCTTAGTCTGCAGGCTGTAACGCATCATTTTCCCCAGCTGCGTAATAATATAAGCGGTGTCCGGGTCCTTATGGGTACTGGCATTCATGCGTATGGTCTCCAGCGTGTTAAACAGAAAGTGAGGATTAATCTGATTGGCCAGCATCTGAAATTCTATCATTCTCTGCTGGTTCATCAGCCTCTGGCGGTCCAGCTGGTTCTCATACAACTGCCGGTTTAAATTCTGAATATTATTGATTGTCTGCTGCATGTCCCGGAACAGAAGCCCCAGTTCATCGGTACCGTCAAACAGAGGAATGATGTCTAAATTGCCCTCCGAGATCTTATGCATCTCCCCGCGGATCACGGCAATGCGGCGGCCAAAAGAGCCGGTAAATAAAAAGATCAGAACAAACGGAATAAGGATACAAAACAAAATAATGGCCATCATAAGCACCATAGTCCGGTTAACCGCCCCAAGGGCATGGGAATCCACGGTGAGTACCTGGATAATCTGGTGGGAACGAACCGGCTGCAATGCGGAGCATCCGACCAGAAGTCCATTGTCCCGAAGTGTCCGCACCCGGGTCTCCGACAGCGCTGTCTGTGAAACCGGAAGCGGCTTCCCAAAGTAGGACGCGTTTCCCGCATAAAAAACCTCCCCCTCGTCCAGGCTGAGCAAGGTGTCTGTCTGTTCATCATTAATCATCAGTTTTAAAAAATTGCTGCTGATCCCAATGGAGATCACTGCAAAATCCCGGTTATAAAGCGGAACCTTCCGCACCAGAAAGAGATTGTCCTGTGAGTTTTCCTGCTTCTCACAGATCCAGATCGGCTCACCGGAGCTCTCTTTTGCGAGCCGGTACCACTCCGACGCCTGCACCTCTTCACCGGCATATTGAAAACGGCCGCTGCTCACCATGGTCGGATTGTTAAAATAGATACGGATAGAAGATAACTCCGTATAATTTTCCGCGAAGGAGTCCAGAAGAGGATAAGCCCGGTATGCCTCGTAAACCTGTCCGTCACTTTCATAGCTGGTACTCAAAAGCGTATTCAGGGCCGAATCGTATCCCAGAACATTAGAGATATTGGACACCAGATAGGTAACTTCAAATACAATATTATGAACCCGCTTATTCTCCGACTCCAGCTGCCCGCGGTACTGTCCGTAAAGCATACGGTGGGTATTATAGAGCATCAGGCTGCCGATCACCCCCATCGGCACCAGGCCCGCCGCACAGTAGATTAACAGTAGCTTTTTTCGTATTCCGGTGTTCATCACAGCCCGCCGGATTCTGTCAATTAACGCCCCCATTTACACAGCCCCCTTTTTCATCATTATGCCAGAATTTATCTGCTTTGTAAACAATGTAAAAAGCCCCAGGACTCTTGATTTCTCAAGGTTCCTGAGGCTCTTCTAAGAGAGGCGACAACCAGATTTGAACTGGTGATCAGGGTGTTGCAGACAGAACCCCTACAAGGATTTTTTCTAGTGTTTTCGGTGCTTTGACGGGCTTCTTGAAAACACTGTCCACTCTATCTCCACCTTTACCCAAAGGTAGCCCTCTATATTTGCTGTACTATGCTTCTTTAACAACTAAAACTTACGTCTTATTATAGCATATTTCCTATTAAAAGTATAGTTTGAATTAAATTCCATAATGGAGGTAAACATGGATTACCAATTAGAAATTAAACAAATAGTGGACTACCCCCGGTGCAGAATGTACCGGGAGTTTATCCGCCGTATCATGGAAGATAGAAACATTCGTACCAACGGAAGCTCCTATCTTTTTTATTTTGTTATACTATGCTCCTATGTAAACTTTAGAAGCTCATACCGCCGCCTGGACGGAATTACCTACCTTGTTGAACCAGGACAATGGATCTGCACAGCTGCAGAGCTGTCCGAGTGGTTCCGAACGCGATTCCAACATCAGGCCATTTCTATTCTGGACACGCTGAAAAAGCAGCACTACATAACCTATTCCAAACTTGGCCGGGGAAACCTTATAAAATTTTCAATTATCGGCTGGAAAACCTCAAATACCGCGTTGGAATATAATTACCCATGTCTGAAGGACGTGGGCTTTTTCTTTTTCCCGATAGCAGCCGCTCATGAACTCATCAGCTTGGGAAAAGCGTCCGAAATGGATATTGTTCTGGACTTGTGGCTCCATACCATTTATCAGGACAGCCAGGTGCAAGGCTCCGATAAAGGCCCGGTCGTATATTTCCGGAATGGAACCGGAAATCCGCTTACCAATTTTTCAGACCTGGCGCTCCGCTGGGGAGTATCAAAATCTACAGTAAGCAGAATTTTCAACAAACTGGAAAAGTTAGACTATCTCTCCCTGATCTCCTTTCCTGGCAGACACGGGAGCGTCATCTACCTAAATAACTACCTGTCAACAATGTTTCAAGTATCAGATGTCATGATTGACAAAGAGGAGGTTTCTATGGCTTTTAATATTCCATTACATATTCCGGCTGCCAGCCTGGAGGCAGACACATCGCCTATCCGGGATGAACAGATTTGCGTTCCAAACGAAGAAAATAGCGTTTCAAAACCGCACATGCGGGCGATGGTCCGAAAAGTGGCAAAAGTCCTTGCTACACAAGGGATTCCATGCTGTGAGTGTTCCAGAACTATATATAAGTTATATCCCTTATCCGACTGCATGGAAGGTAATTATAGGTATTCTCTAAGGGTCATATGTCCGGACGGCCGGGAAGGGTATCACTTTGAACTTTGCCTGTCACCGGTACGAACCGATGATGAAATGGCCGGAAGAAAATTCACTGGAGGACAGCGTGGAAAAAATCAATTCATGGGAGGACATGTCAATGCGTAAAAAATCATCTATCCAAAATGAGACACCTGTAAACAAGGACAGTGCCATATATCACGATACCAGTAAGCTACTGGAAAGTTACCGGGATGCGGTGTGGAATCTGGAATTGGCCGTTCAGCAGGTCCGCCATAGCTTTGAAATTGAGTTTGGCAGCTCGATTGAGGAGTTTCTGGACTCCATTTATCTGGCCGGGGCCGATGTGGGCGGCTCCAAACTGGAGGAATACGCTAAGAGCATTGAGAGAAGCAACAAAATGCTCAATACGCTCATGGCTGCCGTGGATCTGCTCCGGACAAAGCATAAGCACGGAGAGCAATACTACTGGATACTGTACTATTCCTATCTTTCTCCCCAGGAGCTACAGAACGTAGAGGAAATTATTGAAAAGCTCAAACCGCATATTGCCAACATATCGCAGCGGACTTACTACCGTAAACGACCGAAGGCGATTGAGGCACTGAGTACCATTCTTTGGGGATTCACCTCCAGAGATTGCATTTCCGCTCTAAACAGGTTCTGCCCCGATGAGAATAACATGGCATAGAACTGGCACTGAATTATCCTTAATTGGCACAGTATTGCGATTTACACGACATTTTACCCATGATATAATAGTCATGCTCAAAGTTCTATCAAAATTTCATACAGCACACAGATGGCACCCCTTAGATGGTGCTTTTTTTGTGCCAAAAACAGCAAAATGCTGCTGTACCTGGTATCTGGCTCCGCAGATTTCAGGTTCCCGGAAAAGCCGGCGGTCCCTTATTCAGACTGCCGGCTTTTCTGTTTCCGGAGAAAAAACACAATAATCAGGAGGTACAAAGTTGAATAGGATTAAAAAAACAGGGGAGCTTCCCCGGAGGGCGCTGCGGCGTATCCCTTTCCGTAAGATTCTTTGCACGATCAGTTTCAGCACTTATTTTCTCATGCTGAACACCCAGACGATCATGGCCGCTGATATGTGGGCAAAGGCAGAAACCATTATGAAAGATGTCTATGGGAAAATTGTCGGCATTTCCACCATTGCGGCCATCGTGACAGCTTCCGTTGCTCTGCTTCTCATGAATTTCAGCAAAAGCGGAAAAACCGTTGATGAATCGCGCGCCTGGCTGAAGCGGATTGCTATTTCCTGGGTAATCCTTAACGGCCTTGGTTTCATCATGGCCTATGTGACGCCATTCTTTAGTGATGGACGCTGGAACGGATAAGGCAGGTGCGTCATGAAAATATGGACTTTAAATAAAACGATCCCGGCCGATGTGTACGCGCTGCCTTCCGATGGGACCAGGATCTATCTGGGGACCACCAATATCCATAGAAAAAAGAACAGATTCTATACGCGGGTGCATTCTGCACTTCTGGGCGGATTCTCTTATCCGGTGCCGCAGGTGGCATTTCCGGAAGCATTCTGCCGGAAACATGGGGACCGGCCGCTTTGTATCTGTTTTAAAAACTCGGCTATTCACACAAAAGTCCAGAAACAGCTGGCCTTTTTAGCTGTGTAGCCCCGGAAAGGAGGAATTTCTATGGGCATTTTAGATGGGATTGTGGAATGGATTTCAGAGCAGGTCATGAACGGTCTGGATCTCATTACCACTTCCGTTCTGGGTGCTTTGGGATGTGACATGAGCACATTCCTTCGGTACTTCCCGGCAGCCAAAAGCATGTATAAGATTTTTGTTGCAACTGCCATTGGCCTGGTGCTCCTAAACCTGGTTTGGCAGGTCTTTAAGAATTTCGGCCTGATTGCAGGGATTGAAGCGGAAGACCCCATCAAGCTCTCAATCCGGTCAATCCTTTTTATTTTGCTGATTTATTTCTGCAATCAGATCACGGACATTATACTGAAAATTGGCGGCACCCCCTATACCTGGATTTTAAATTCAGAGATTCCGCCGATCAGCTTTTCCAATTTTAATTCCGTGCTGCTGACAATAATCGGAGTCTGTGCAAGCGGCTCCGTGGCCTTAATCGCCCTGATCCTCGTCCTGATTTTGGCCTGGAACTACATTAAACTGCTTTTTGAGGCTGCCGAACGGTACGTGCTTCTTGGTGTGCTGGTCTATACCGCGCCGATGGCATTTGCTACCGGCGCCTCTCAAAGTACCGCTAACATTTTTAAATCCTGGTGCCGTATGTTCGGAGGCCAGGTATTCCTGCTGGTGATGAATGCCTGGTGCCTTCGTCTTTTCACCAGCATGGTTGGCAATTTTATCGCCAATCCACTATCATTATAGGAGGTCACAATGAAATCATGGAAGAAAATACTGACCGTCCCCTTTCTGGCAGTCACTTTACTTTTATTACAGTCGGTACCCGCTATGGCCGCCGTTACAGAAGCCGACGTCCAGGCTGTCGGGAAAGAAACTGCAGCCGGAAATGTTCTGATCTGGTTTCTGTGTGCGATAGCCTTTTTGAAAATAAGCCAGAAGATTGACAGCTTCATGAGCAGCTTAGGAATCAATGTCGGCCATACCGGTGGCAGTATGATGGCTGAACTCATGATTGCGGCCAAGGGATTGACAACCGCAAAAAATGTAGCCGGTGGCGGCATGTTCCGTGGTGGTTCCTTTCGAGGCGGTTCCAGTTCCCAGCATATGAGCAGCGCTTCCTTTATGTCAGGTGGGCTGGCCGGTGCAGTGAGCCGTCAGTTCACAAATGGAGCCGTTCAGAGTGCCACCGGACAGGGTGGAAATCCCATCAGCCGGAAAATGTTTGAATCCTCGGTACAAAAAGGAGGCTCATTTGCTAATGATGTCACCGGGGCGGTTGCCAAAGGGAATATCAACTATACTGGCACCATGTCCGGTCCACAGGCAGCGCAGGCCCTGACTTCTTACCTCGGTCAGACTGGAGTTCCAGATGCCCCAGCCTATAAAGATGTGGAAATCGGCGGCGGACGGATCAGCGGCATAGAAACCTCCGCGGAACATCCCAACGGTACTTCATTTGGTATGTACCAGACCGATCAATACATGGCTCCGGAGGGAAACTACGATGTTGTTACGGCTGCTGATAATTCCACCTGGTACAGGCAGTATGCAAAAGATACGGTGGAGCGGACTCCTTACATGACAGAAAAGGGGCAGATTGCTTACCATGAAAAAATCGTTAAGCAGCTTCCCAACATGCCAAAAAGGAAGGACCGCGTGTAATGGAAGATGAAAGAAAAAGTTCCATAGATACCCTCTCCACGACCGCGTCTGCTGCCAATACACTCCGGGGAGCTATCAAAACAGGAAAAGCTGTTGATGGAATTGCTCAGGGATCTGCAGTTGGTGGTCCATATGGCGCAGTCGCTGCCGGATTGTGGGCGGAAAGAAAGACAGTTGTGAAAATCATTGCCATTGCCGCTTTTATCCTGATTCTTCCCATACTATATATCCTAATGCTGCCCTCTCTAATTTTTGGAGGCGGCGGCCTGGATTCTGTCCCGGATAATGTTTTAAATGATAACTCGGTCATCCTGGCAAATTTAACAGACGTGGAAACTACGATTGAGAGCATTCTATATGAAAAGCATAACCAGATCATAGCAAAAATCAAGCAGGAAGGCGATTCCCTGGGCAGCGACTGTGACTATATCATTACAGATGACTTTGCTGACAGCATTGTATATGAAAGCACGCTCATTATTTCCCAGTTCTGCGCCTCCCAAGGAGATTATCAGGAAATCAATCTTCCAAAGCTGAAGCAGATGATTGAAGCTGCAGACGGACTTTTCTCTTACAGCACCGTGGTAACCAGTGAAGAGGTAACCGATGAAGACGGAACAACAGAGACCATTTATCATTATGCTTACACCGTGGAATACGCCGGTGATGCCTATTTTGCAGACCACATTTTTCAACTCACTGATAAACAGTCTGCTCTAGCCCTGGAGTATGCAAATAACCTGAATGTGTTTCTGTATGATACTGCCTATAAAGTAGACATCAATCCGAATCTTCGCCCTGGCGAAACAGGAAATGCGGCAGTTGACTTGGCACTCACCAAACTGGGAACGCCTTACAGTCAGGGAAAACGGAACCAGCCAGGCTATTTTGACTGCAGTTCTTTTTGTTACTGGGTCTATAACCAGCTTGGAGTCCAATTAATGTATGAAGGCTCTAATACAGCCGCTGCACAGGGACGATACATTGTCGAAAATAACTTGGCGGTTTCGTATGAGAACCTGGCTCCCGGAGATCTGGTTTTTTACTCATTTGAAACTAACAACCGGTTTATGAATATCAGCCACATGGGAATCTATTGTGGAGACGGCTACATCGTGGATGCTTCCTCTGGACGGGGAAAAGTTGTCTACCGGCCAATCTACAGCATTAACCGCATTGTTTTATGCGGAAGGCCTTATGTCGTTGAAGATGAAGCAAGCCCAACAGGACAGTAATCCGACTGCTCCTGTTTTTTTATTGCACTAGGAGGTGAAAGCAATCCATGTCCATGAAACAGGAAGAAAATGACCTGTATATTATACCGCCCAACTTTATAGAAAGCGGAACACTGTTTGGCGGTACTGTGAAAATAAGAAATGCTATCGAAGCTGCCATAATTACTCTGGGTGTTGGACTTCCCATTTTTAAACTTCCCTTTACCCTGACAACAAAAATTATGGTTGCCTGTGTAACCGTCCTTCCTCTGGCTCTTTTTGCAGTTATAGGGATTGACGGAGAAAGCCTTTCCTCTTTTGTTATCAATTTTTTTGTATATCTGAAAAAGAGGCGGATTGTCGGGATTTCTGAAACGAAGGAACCAGATAACGCTGATAAACAGCCGCAAAAGAAAAAGAGCCGGCCCAGGAAGGAAAAGGCGCCTAAAATTAAAAAGGAAAAATTTGCGGAGGAATTCGGCCAGGTACGGGAAAAGAAGGAGAAACCGGCAAGAGCAAAATCACAAAAGCGCAGGTCTTCCGGCAAAAGCAAATCCTCAAAAAAGCCGGAGACCAAAACTCCCGAATACAGTTATCTGAATCCAGCCGCAGCCTATCTTCCGATTGAGAAGATTGCAAACGGCATTATCTATACAAAGGATTACCGCTATGTAAAGATCATCGAGGTGGTACCCATCAACTTCCTTTTAAGAAGTGCCCGGGAGCAGCGCAATATCATTTACTCTTTTGTCAGCTATCTAAAAATCAGTCCGGTCAAGCTGCAGTTCAAAGTTTTGACGCGCCGGGCCGATATTAACCGGCACCTGGAAACCATCCAAACGGAGATGCAGTCAGAAACAGATGAACGCTGCATTGCCCTCCAGAAAGACTACGAAAAGCTAATCCGGCAGATTGGCTCCAAAGAGGCCATAACCAGGCGCTTCTTTATCATATTTCAGTATGAGCCGTTTACAGGCAGCAACCGCCATAATGAAGAGGTGGATGCCATTAATGCCCTCACAACGGCGGTCCAGACGGCCCGGACGTATCTTCAACAGTGCGGAAATGAGGTTGTCCAGCCGGATAATGCGGATGAGGCGGCAACCGATATTTTATACAGCCTTTTAAACCGGAAATACAGCGTGGAAAAGCCGCTTCCTGTCCGGGTGAATGAAGTAATCGGCCAGTACATCAATGCAGGCAGGCGGAATGATTTAGACAGGATACCCGCACAGGAGTTTATTGCTCCGGAGCAAATTGATTACACACACAGTAATTATGTGGTGATGGACGGGGTATACCATACCTATCTCTTAATTCCATCCCGGGGCTACCGCTCACAGGTCTGTGCAGGCTGGATCTCGCTCCTTGTAAACGCCGGGGACGGAATCGACGTTGACCTTTTCTTTGACCGCCAGCCAAAGGACCGGATTCAGCAAAAGCTAGGCCAGCAGCTCCGGATTAACCGTTCAAAAATCAAGGAAACTTCAGACACGAATTCTGATTATGATGACCTGGACAGTGCAATCCGTTCCGGATATTTTCTGAAGGAAGGGCTGTCAAACAACGAGGATTTTTACTACCTCAATACCCTTATCACGATTACGGCGGAATCGCTGGAAGAATTGGAGTGGCGGAGTAATGAAATGAAAAAGCTTCTGCTGTCACAGGATATGGAAGCCGTCTCCTGCCATTTCCGGGAAGAGCAGGCGCTTTTGTCAGCTCTGCCTCTGGTATCGCTGGAGAAAAAGCTGTTTGAGCGCTCTAAGCGCAATCTGCTCACAACCAGCGCTGCGAGCTGTTATCCCTTTACGTCCTTCGAGATGTGCGACGATAACGGCATTTTATTAGGAGTCAATAAGCACAACAATTCCCTGATTATCGTGGACATCTTCAACAGCCGCGTCTATAAAAATGCCAACATTGCGCTGCTAGGAACTTCCGGAGCCGGAAAAACCTTCTCTATGCAGCTTATGGCGTTGAGGATGAGACGGAAAAATATCCAGGTATTTATCATCGCTCCACTGAAAGGCCATGAATTCCACCGGGCCTGCACCAATATCGGGGGAGAATTTATCCAGATTTCACCGGCCTCCCGGAATTGTATCAACATTATGGAAATCCGGAAAACGGACAAAGCGACGAATGAGCTGCTTGACGGCCCAATCGTAGATAAATCGGAGCTGGCCGCTAAAATCCAACGGCTTCATATTTTCTTTTCACTTCTGATTCCGGACATGAACCATGAGGAGAAACAGCTGTTAGATGAGGTGTTGATTCAGACTTACAACGGGAAAGGAATCACACATAATAATGAAAGCTTGGTCGATCCGGAGCACCCGAACCAATACAAAGAAATGCCGGTTCTGGAGGATGTTTATAACATTCTGAAAAAGAATCCGGATACCAGACGCATAGCAAATATCTTAAATCGCCTGGTGCATGGTTCTGCTTCTACCTTTAATCAGAGAACCAATGTAAATCTGGGCAATAAGTATACCGTTCTGGATATTTCCGAGCTGACAGGCGATCTGCTGACTGTCGGCATGTTTGTAGCCCTGGATTACGTCTGGGATAAGACCAAGGAGGACCGTACCGTTGAAAAAGCAATCTTTATTGATGAGACATGGCAATTAATAGGCGCTTCTTCCAACCGTCTTGCCGCGGAATTTGTTCTTGAGATTTTTAAAATTATAAGAGGGTACGCCGGGGCGGCAATCTGTGCGACCCAGGATTTAAACGATTTCTTCGCACTGGATGACGGCAAGTACGGGAAAGGCATTATCAATAACTCTAAAACAAAAATTGTTCTCAACCTGGAGGATGAGGAGGCCCAAAGAGTACAGGATATTCTGCATTTATCAGAGGCCGAGACCATGGCTATCACTCATTTTGAGCGTGGTAACGCCCTGATATCCACAAACAACAATAACGTCACGGTAGAGTTTAAAGCGTCACAGTTGGAAAAAGAGCTTATCACAACAGACCGTGAAGAACTGAAAAAGCTGATTGCAAGGCAAAGGCAGCAAAGCCAGGAGCCGGAACCGGTTACTGCGTAACATATAAGTAGAGTGTGCGTACATATTTGACCTGCTGATTTTCATACGCAGAGTGTACTTATACAATACTTACAACTGAAGGAGGGAATCCAATGTATCATAAACGGCATGAACAGGAGACGGCCGAACTGCTGCGCTGCCTGTCCTTATACCAGTGCCTGACTTACGGCCAGATTATGCGGCTGTTACCGGAACTGAAGGAGGATATCCTTTCCGGCCTCCTGACACGGCTGGAGCACCAGGGGCGGATCTGTTACAACCGTCTGACAGATACGGTTACGTTGTATCAGGATACGGTAATAAACCCGGACACGCTGGCTGGAATATGGGTGCTTTTGGATTTTCTCCCGCAGGTTTCTTACCATACTGCTAGCAGCTATCCGGTCATACTCACCTTTTTCGCAAAAGATGAAATATATGAAGTAATTAGTGTTCCATCGGAAAAAGAACTGCTGATAAACCATGCGGTATCCACACTTCCAACTGCTGAGCACCCGCACCGGCTTGTGATTGTGGAAACAGAGTCCCAGATAAGCAAACTGGACTTTCCATGTATCACGGCTTTCTGCCGGGTATTTCCTGATGGAACCATACAATATTATAAAAAGCAAGGAGTAACCCCCCCCCCCCCATGGATAGAAGAATTTTGAATTTACGCCTGCAGAGAATTGAAGATGAACTGCCCAAAATCACTAATGCAATTCTCGCCATGCGTATTACCGATACAGAAAAATACCCACTGAACTATGAAGAGGTCAGCACAGACGCCGCGATACGGGCGGAAAAGATTGCCTGTTCACTAAGGGGACTGATCTATGCCGCCAACATTGTACCAAAGGCCACCTTGATGGAAAAAACAGTCCAGTCCCACGGCATTTCAATCTCACAGGAGGACGGCATGACATCTATCACCCTGCCGGGACTTCTTCCTAAGAAAAGGAAGCAGGAACGCACCACGTTTTTGACCGATCCGCTCTACTATGCCCTTGAATGCTATGTCAATGAAAACGCCGTTACGAAATACGGGGAATGCGTGGTCTGCTTCTCCCATGTATTTAATGAGGAACTTTCCATCGGCCGAATCCGGGATTACGACAATATGGAATGCAAAATGATTCTGGATACCATCGCCGCCTTCTTGATGGTGGACGACACGGGGCTTTTATGTAACACCTATCATACAACCGAGTTCGGGCCGCAGGACTGCACGGTTGTTACTTTAATGGCCTGTGGGCAGTTTCCGGACTGGCTGAAAAGCCATGAAGGCCGCCTGAAATCCATGTCGGATTTTTGAGTTTTTCAATCACATTTTATCCGACTACGGTAAAAAGCGCTGAAACTCCCCCGGAAACTCACGATTCCGGCATTTCCAGAAGGCATAGTTTTACCGGAGTTTCAGACGGATACGGTTAAGTAAGGGAGGATTAAACTTTGAATACAGATACATTCCAGTACAGGCTCATGGAGCTAACCGCCCTGTCAGGCGAGTTCCCAGCCGACCTGCTTTGGCGCCTTGGCATGGGTGGCAGTTATGGTGAAAAGATGATTACCCGCTTAAAGGATGAGCGCCTACTAAAAACACATTACCGGGACAAGCTCCGTGGCTACCGCCTCTCATCAGTCGGCAAGAAGGCGCTCCTGGCCGAGAATCCGGAACGGTTTTCCTTCTATCTGACGGGCAGTTCCGATACCAACCAGCCCCGCAGCGAACCGCCCCGCAGGCTCCGGCTCCATCAGACCGCCCGTACATACCAGCTTTTAACAGCAGCCGGCATTGAAATATTCCGGGACCGAAAGCCAAATTTATTCCAGGCCGGGGAACCGGCTTCCATGCAGGTGCTGCCCTGTCCTGTATACTATCATTCCCGTGAGATTAAAGAGCTGGGAATGGAAACCGTAAAGGTCAACAATTCCCGGACCATGGGCATTCTGTTGTCGAATTCCACGGTATACGTGATTTACTATACCGGGGACTGTGCTATGAAATGGTCCTATAATACTGAGATTAAGCTGAAGGCCATATTACAGCACCACTTGAACCAGGGTGTCCTTTCCCGGCATTATCGGACAGATACTCAAATCCATGCCATTATGGTTGGTACGGATATGTATACGGCGACTGTCTTGATGAGAAGCACCGGAGGCTACCATAAATGCTGCTTTGCGCTGGATACCAGCTATGACTATTTTCATTTTGTTCCGGACACCCCAGCCGGGGAAGCTCTATTAAAACTCCTGGCCGCTCCACAGCTACTTGCAAAGCTGGATGGCCTGCTGGGGTCCGACTTACAGCCGCCAGATCGCGAAGCCTTTCCATTTGAACACGATGCGGTCCAGGAACAGGGAATCCCTGTGCTTTTTGCCTATGACTTCGACATGCTGGAAATCTGCCGCTTTATTACCGCGCTCCGGATGCACCAGCTTACCGGCCAGATTCTATGCTTTGACTTCCAGAAGGCAGCTATCCTGGAATACGCAGGCGACGCCGTATCCGTCAGCACAATCGACCTTGAAAAATTTAAAAGGAGGTTTTTCAACTGAAACAGAAATTATGGAAGCTGGTATTCCTGCTTCCGCCCATAATCCTGCCGATACTCTATGCAGCCGGTTATCTCTCACAGTTTTTTATAAACTACAATGCCTGGTTGGATAACGGATACAGCCTGGGAAGCTCTGTTTCCCCCGGATTTCCTTCCGGCAGTCCTTCCGCCTGTTTTCATGCCATGACGATTTTCCCGTACAATCTGTATGGGATTTTTATTTGCCTGTCCCTGCTTGGACTTCTGATCTTCATGGTGATGCGGATGGGCTTTGGGGATAAGCTGGTCTATGACGAGGAACGGAACTTAAAATATTCCGACCAGGGTGCTTATGGAACCTCCGGCTTTATGACGGAAGAGGAAATGCATAAGGTGCTGGAGCTTGTCAAAGATCCCAGCCACACACGCGGGATTATCCTTGGGAAGCTGGGGAATCAGGCCATCTGCCTGCCGGAGAATACAAGAATGAACCGGAATATTGCCGTTTACGGTGCCTCCGGCTCCATGAAATCCAGAGCCTTTGCCCGCAATCTGATATTTGGCTGCGTTGCCAGAGGGGAATCGCTGATTATAACCGATCCCAAAAGCGGTGCGAAACGTTCCTGCTTGAAAAGAGTAGGCACAGCACTTCATTAAATCAATATTTAATGTGTGTTGGAGAACTAAACACACGAATAGTCGAATGACGGGGTAACGCCCTGAAAGGCTACTTTAATACTCCGACTGGCAGAAACTTGAGTAAACAAGGCTCTGTCAGAAGCTCGGTGAAGTCGGCAGACAGACACCGTAACAGATAATGCTGACGAAAGATTCCCAGAGGTGGGCGTTGTGTCCTATATGCCGGAAGTCTATAAAATATCTATGGTTAGAATGTAGATGAGAGGTCTACTGACGAATCCTTGAATGTACAGGTCTATATCGGGGCTGGATAGAAATGTCCAGTGACACAAACAGTGTCGCTACTGTGGGTGAGTAAGACTCCGCATTTATGAAAATCCATATAACGTTAAAGGCGTTATCAAGGTAGCAGGCTTATAGAGGAAACCTAAGGATATATGTACAGATAGTGTGTTTGGAACGTTGAAAGCTGACAACATGGAGATTTTACTGTCTGTGAAGTGTTCACATCAGAAAGTTATTGTGAGATTAGCAATGATATAAGGTGTGTTAATGTCAGTGAGAGTGGTGGCACAGTACCTATGAAACCGTGATAACAAGCGGTGGAGGGATAGCCACTAGTCATATGAAGAATAGAATTACTAAGAAAAATGGTATGGGTTCGAGTAAGACTAAGAGATGTACTTGCTCCTGCAAACAAGGAGGGTACAGACCATGCTAAAGAAAAACAAGCTCCGCTATAACGAGTATTATGATATGCAACATATTTATGACGAGTTATACGCACAGAGCAAGAACGGTAATAACTTTTATAAGTTACTTGAAATTATTGGTTCGGAACAAAATATTTGTTTAGCTTACCGTAATCTGAAATCAAACAGTGGCAGTAAAACGGCTGGAACGGATGGAATGACGATAGACGATATAAAACAACTCAGCAATGCTGAGATTGTTGCTACCGTTCGGGAAAGCCTTAGCAACTACCGCCCCAAATCAGTCAGACGTGTTTTCATTCCAAAAGCTGGGAGCGATAAAATGCGTCCATTGGGGATTCCGTGTATCTGGGACAGGCTGGTACAACAATGTATCCTGCAAGTCCTAGAGCCGATATGCGAACCAAAGTTCCATAATCATTCCTATGGATTCCGTGCGAATCGAAGTGCCCACCATGCAGTCAGCAGAGTAACGACACTGATAAATTTATCAAAATATCATTACTGTGTTGACGTAGACATTAAAGGATTTTTCGATAATGTCAATCATGGAAAACTATTAAAACAAATCTGGACACTTGGTATTCGGGATAAAAGATTGATTTGCATTATCAGCAAAATGCTGAAAGCCGAAATTGACGGCGAGGGTGTCCCAGAAAAAGGAACGCCACAAGGCGGTCTGTTAAGTCCACTGCTCTCCCTCATAGTCCTTAATGAATTAGACTGGTGGGTAAGCAGTCAGTGGGAAACATTCCAGCCGAAGAACCGCAGTAAAAATGGGTGGCTTCAATACGCAAAGAAATATACCAAACTGAAGAGCGGTTTTATTGTACGTTACGCTGATGATTTTAAAATCATGTGTTCAACCTATGGAGAAGCACAAAGATTTTACCACAGTACCGTAGATTTTCTTAATAAAAGGCTGAAATTAGAAATCAGTCCAGAGAAATCAAAGGTAGTAAATCTGAAGAAAAATTCATCAGATTTTCTGGGGTTCAAAATCAAAGTCATTCCAAAAGGAAGAACGAAACACGGTTATGTTGCCAAAACAGATATGAACCAAAAAGCATTAAAGAAAGCGAAAACAAATCTAAAGTTAAAGGTAAAAGATATAGCCAGACATACGACTGGCTTCAATATCAGCAGATATAATCTGACAGTTATCGGTATGCAGAATTACTACTGCATAGCAACTAACGTATATAACAACCTGACAGAAGTAAGTTACGCTCTCTTACCGACCATACGAATCCGTTTAAGGAACATTGCAAAATCAGTTCCATTTGAAAGTACAAGTTCAGAATTTCAGAGCAGGACAAAAGGAATCAGACCAAAAACAAAAATAGTGATGATTGCGGATAATCCGCTATTGCCGATTCAAGGAGTACAACACAAAAATCCTATGAATTTCTCGCAAGATATTTGTAATTTTACAAAGCAAGGGAGAAACAAGGTGCATGAGGACGTTGTAGTTGTAACAAAAGAAGAAATCCGAGCGTTGTTGGAAAATGAAAACCCTGCCGATAGCGTAGAGTTTAACGACAATCGTATTTCGGCATATATCGCACAACAAGGCAACTGCTATGTAATGAATCGTCGAGGAACTCCGTCCACTCTGATATGTATTCACAAATCAGACAAAGGAGATAACCTTGACAGATATTCTAATCTGGCATTTGTGGAAATTCCCATTGCAAAGGCAATCCTAACAGAATCAGCAGATGAAGCAAAATCACTGTTAAAAGGTTATGTTCTTAATAGTCAGCAGAAGAAAAAACTGAACAGAATACGGACGAATTACGGATACCAGACAATAACTGGGAAATAACTTATAAATCTATTTGGATATGATGGAACGCCGTATGAAGCGAAAGTTTCATGTACGGTGTGAAGCGGGGGAAAACTTGGAGATAACATCAAAAAGTTACCTATCGCTATAACTCTATGAAGATATGGCCGCATATTTGGAGTCCAATGGCTATACCGTCAGGGCATTTAACCTGGTTAATCCGGAAAATTCTGATTCATGGAATTGTCTGATGGAGATTGAGGGGCAGGAAACCATGGCCCAGCTCTTTGCAGACGTCATCATAAAAAATACCGGTTCGGGCAAACCGGACCATTTCTGGGATAACGCGGAGCTGAACCTGCTGAAAGCACTGGTGCTGTATGTAGAGCAAGGATTTCCACCTGAAGGAAAGAATATCGGCCAGGTATACAAGCTCCTCACGAATACCTCGGAGCAGGAATTGAACAGCCTATTTGATTTGCTGCCGGTCTCTCATCCGGCTAAGGCGCCTTATTCCATTTTCCGGCAGGCGTCTGATACGGTAAGGAGCGGCGTGATTGTTGGACTCGGTTCCCGGCTACAGGTATTTCAGAATAAACTGATCCGCCAGATCACCAGCTACAACGAAATCAATCTGACGCGGCCAGGCTATGAAAAATGTGCCTATTTCTGTATCACCAGCGATCAGGACAGTACCTTTGATTTCCTCTCTTCCATGTTCATGAGTTTTGTTTTTATCAAGCTCGTCCGGTATGCGGATAAACATGGGGTAGGTGGCAAGCTCCCTGTCCCAGTGCAGATTCTGGCCGATGAGCTGGCGAATATTGGAGTCATACCGGACCTTACCAAAAAAATCAGTACCATCCGAAGCAGGTCGCTGTTTCTGGCATGTATCTTCCAGAATCTTCCGCAAATGCAAAACCGGTATCCATTAAATCAGTGGCAGGAAATTATCGGAAACTGCGATACACAGCTATTTTTAGGCTGTACGGATGAGCTTACGGCCACATTTATTTCAGACCGGACCGGAGAAATTACTATCGGAGTATCCAGTCAGGCTAAACAGCTGGGAACCTGGCGCATTTCAGACTATACACCGGAATACCGGGAGACAAGCTCCATTGGGAAGCGGAAACTGCTCACCATGGACGAGGTATTACGGTTTCCTTTGGACCAGGAGCTTATCATTCTGCGGAGTCAGAAGGTTTTAAAGGCAGAAAAGTTCGATTATTCCCTTCACGCGGAAAGTAAAAAGCTGATTCCCAGAAAGGCGATAGAGCATATTCCGGATTGGAGACAGCTGCCGGAGGCTCCAGAACCGGACTTTGCGAATATGGTAAAGCCTCATCCGGCACCCAAACGAAAACGGGATTCAAAGCCAAAGGTTCCCGCTCCGGAACCTGCAGCTCCAGTATTTCAAGCCAGGCAGTTACCGGAAGATTGGCCGGACAATCAGCTTCAGATCGTACCTACTGATAAAGAATCTATCATGTCCGGTTAATTGCCGCAAATCTTTTGATTGCGGTTTTTATATACCATTTTGAAAGGAGATTTATTATGGCAACTCAAAAAACAGCAGCAAGCACCAAAGAAACCGCTCCGGATATGGCTCCAGTCAAGAAAATAGTCCCATCATCCATCCTCACGATTGATGCGGACAGTGAAATTGAGACACCGGAAAGCCGGGAGGATATTGTCTGGCATGAATTTCAGAATGCATACCGCACCAAAAAGGTTCTGACCGGAACTCTGGGCGGTATCGAAAAAATGGATCAGGGTGGTATGATCGCGGTGATCTACTACAAGGAGATGAGGGTGGTGATCCCCATGGCCGAGATGATGATAAACCTGATTGAGGACGAAAAGCATAATTATGGGGAGCTGGTACAACGCCAGAGCAAAGTCCTTGGTAATATGCTTGGATGTGAAATTGACTTTCTGGTGAAGGGACTTGACACGGCCAGCCGGAGTGTTGTCGCCAGCCGAAAAGAAGCGATGTATAAGAAGCGGCAGATCTTTTATATGTCGGACAGCTCCGGAAATTCCCGCGTGTGCGAGGATCGCATCGTCCAGGCCAGGGTGATTGCCGTGGCCGAAAAGGTGGTCCGCGTGGAGATCTTCGGTGTAGAATGCTCCATCCTTGCCAGGGATCTTTCCTGGGACTGGCTGGGTGACGCCAATGAGCGGTTCCATGTCGGGGATCAGATCCTGGTCCGTATCCTGTCGGTAGATGCTCCAGATATCCAGAATATCTCGGTGAAAGCCGATGTGAAGAGTGTCAACGGCAATACCAGCAAAGCCAATCTGGCCCGGTGCAAAATCCAGGGCAAGTATGCCGGGACAGTAACCGATATTCATAAGGGGACAGTATTCGTGCGGCTTAGTATCGGGGTGAATGCGATTGCCCACTCCTGCTATGACAACCGGCTCCCTGGGAAAAAGGATGACGTGAGCTTCGTTGTTACCAGGATTGATGAGGAGCGAAATGTGGCGGTTGGGCTAATTTCAAGAATTATAAAGCAGAATATATAGTAATGAAAATTAGTGTGGGCTTCTATTGTAATATACATTGTCATAGAAGCCTACACCTAAACACAATCTTATATTTAAAAATCCCTTTTCCCGTAGGCTAATATTTGACACATTATTTAAACAATGGTATTCTGATGTGAGGGGTGAATTGACAATGACTTTAGAATTACCTAACATGATATATATGAATACCAATTTAGATAAATTATTAAAAAAAATATCGCAATTGGAATCAGGGGAGCAAGTTTCCCTATCGTTTAAGAATATAGAATTTATTTTGCCAGAATCCACTATTTTGCTTTTATCAATATCAAAACAGATTTATGACCGGACACATACAGTAGTAACTTGGTTAGATGTAAAGAACGATATGCGAATGTATTTAGAACGTATACAAATCAATAAATTAGCCTGCAAATGAAAAGTCAATAGAGAATTGAGGAAGTTTGCAAAAAAGTTTTA